>Ga0157368_1000272_pt1 | contig 24661 bp, 22 predicted proteins | sample AttbisABBM3_FD_113146 | JGI IMG/M metagenome (GOLD analysis project Ga0157368, IMG submission 113146) | Fungus gardens microbial communities from leaf cutter ant in Botucatu, State of São Paulo, Brazil - Atta bisphaerica ABBM3 | ecosystem: Host-associated > Fungi > Mycelium > Unclassified ...
TAACAATTTTTATTTTATTTTCTTCTATTTTTCTGATTTTATATTGATTTTGTTTTTCTTTTTTTTCTCTTTTGAACAATGAAGAGGCACGTGATACTACAGTCACATGACATGTCACATGATGTGATGTCATAGGCCTAAAACATGATAGAAGGATCTGGAAGATAACATCAGAGCACATGTATACAACATGGTGGCCTTGAGTAGAAAATGAGGTGGACATGAGATTGTAGTATGGACAATAGGATAGGCTTAATTATTGGTAGCACGGATCAGACATGTTTTGTATATATAGGACTCTAATTCAACAGAGACTCCTTGTTGAGTTCTCTTATGATTTTCCCCATTTAATTGCCTACTAAGAGCTTTACTCACTTGTGTAGCTATTAGACTTTGTGTCTAGTGGTTGCCACAACATTGGACATCTCATAAACCATATAGTTTCCATATTCCAATTTACTTCTGGATTATGTTTAACTAACTAGTCATATCTTAGAAATATGTCTGTGCTATTTAAATTAGTTACTTCTGTATCAATTCATTCTTTGTGTCCATTGATTTCTACTTCAAGTGGCACAAATCATATAACTTCTCTATTCTTGGTTCTATCTGTATTAAAAACTTCAAATGCTATGTCTGCTGGTTTTGTCTTGATTTGTTCTTCTTTAACTAATTGCTTGTTAATTTCTGTATGTGTGTATCTGGAGTCCACCAGTACCTGTAGCTGTAATTTTTTTCCTATCTGTGTTTTTACTTTTGCTTGTATATTTAGCTTTCTTTCTTTGTTGTTCTATTGGTATAGAATAATATATTGATTATAAACTTTAATTACATGAATCCTTTATATCATGCTTACTCAGAACCATTTCCAAGACCCTGCTCTTTATCATTCTTTTTAATGTCTGATTCTTCCTAAATGTTATGGCTCTTCATCTTTCATTCTGATCTGCAGTCTTTGGTAATATGCCCTATTTTATCACACTTATAGTACTTCTTTACATCTTGTTTCTTTTTTGGCTTTTTACAATCCTTTGTCATATGTCTATATACATTGCAGTTGAGCTTCCCATCTTTGTTGAAATTATCTTTGGCCTTTCTAATATCTATAGGTGCACCTCTTTCTCTATATGTTGTTTCAGTTTCAGTTTTGTAATCTTGTTGGCCTTCTGTGAATTCATATTCTTGTCCTACTGAGATAATTGCTATCTTCTATTCTCTAAGTTTTTCTGGTGCTGCTATTGGTGGATATTCCAATATCATTTTTATAATATTTGTCCAGACATTCTTTTTCAATGGAAATATGATGTGTAGGTTATCTATTTTAGCCTTTATGGCTAATGCTTCAAATTCTATTATAAAGTTAGCAATATGCTTTTTGCTTTGCTTGAATATCTTGATCTTCCACTCAGCATCTGCTGTCTTGTTTTTATTACTGAATGTTGTCTTGAGTTCCCTAACAAACTCATCCCAATCCTAGATATCTATTTCTTCAAGCTAATCTAGCTTCTTCTAGGCATAAATTTCAGCTACATCTCCTTTAAGTCAGACTAGAATTGCAGTTATTTTGTTGTCTGTTCCTGTCACTCTATTGCTTTTGAGAAATAATCAGATTCTCTTTTATTAGTCTTCAAATTTTGTTCTGTCTCCATCAAACCATCCTAAATCTGGAACCATACTCTTTGGCATGACTGCCTAATCATTCTATGCTGTTACTAGTACTAGTGCTACTAATATTTTGTCTGTATATTCTGTAGCTTTTTCTTCTTCAGTAATCCTCAATGATTCTAATCACTCTGATAATGTCTCTATATCATTTTCTTGACATTGATACATCCTACTGTTTGTGGGCTGTGCTACAAGTATTGATTGTCTTTCTGATAGTTTAAAACTATAAAGATTCCAGTGACCTAACCACTATACACTTTCTTTTTACATGGTGAGCCTAACAACACTTTACCAAATATTATGACCTTAAGCTAGGCTTAGATTGCAACTTAGACAAGACTTAAGGAAAGAAGTAAAGGGATGATTAATTGGTAAAGTGTAAGAATACAAGAGTGTATTTACAACTATATATATCTAAAGACCCTGAGCAGTCTATATATTGTACATGAGAAAAACATGAGAAAGTCTTGCCTACTACATGAAGCACTAACTGAGACAACATGTAGCACAGCCGATCATTGAATCATAGAGAAGTAACCCCAACATCTGTAGTTCATGAGCTAGCTACATTGAAAACATGAGGGATTGATCATAATACTTTACCTTGCTTTCTTAAATGAGACTTGAGAGCCTCTTTCTCTACAAACTATGTATAATTGTGCTTATGGTTATGCTTTTAGTAATGATAATTAATAGTCATTACTAAAATATACATATCTTGAAACAAGGTTGGCTTTCCTTGTTCCTAGGTGAAGATGGGTATCACAGTACACTTGAACCTTGATATCTTATTTTAAATCTATTTTTCTTGATTTTATTTTCTCTTTTTTTATCTTACTTTTTTGTTTTGTTTTAGTTAATGAAGAGGTATATAACTGAAATTACACAATGTGATATTATAAGTCTGGAACATAGTAGAAGGGACTAGAACAATGATGTTAGTGCATGTCTATACTCATGGTATATACATGGTAAACTTATAGATAATATATATAGTTTAGAGTAGAACTCGTAATAGCAATAGAAATATATTGGAAACTTCTTGTTGAGTTCTCTTGTGATTCTTATAAGACTTTTTGCAATCTAAGACTACTTGAGTGACCTATTAATTGTTTGCCACAGACTATGATTAAACTATTAGAATTGATTTTCTCAGTTCTATCATAGTTGATGTGGACTTAATTTCAGGATTATGTTTTACTTAGTCAGTATATCACCTGATCACCTCTATAGACATGTTTTCAACTTCTAGTTATTTATAGTTTCCATAGTTTACTAGGTAATTCTTAAGACTTTTAGGATCTTGTAATTATTACTTGTGCTCCAATTTTAATATAAGCACTGTGTAATAAATTATTGACAAAAATCTATGGTTATATATCTAATGACCATGAGAAATAAGTAAGATATTCTTAATAAAACAATATAGAGTTACTAAGAAAAATATAAGAAAATTTCTACTACTATATATAAAACACTGATTGATACAATATATAAGATATAGTATATGATCAGAGTTAACTACAGACTCATGCTACATATACTCAATTGTTAGAGTTGAAAACAATAGACTTTATTTCTTTTCATTTTTTTTCTTTTCATTTATTTTTTTATTTTGAACTTAGAGTTAGAGTTATAGCATGATGTCACACATGTCATGGTCATGGTCACATGATCATATGTCACACAAAAAATATAAAAGATTCTAGAATAATAACATTATATAACATGTTCATTACATATTGATTTTATGAATAATATATGGCTTTTAGGGTAGGTTGGATTTTGTATAGCACAAACTACTAGCCTAGCATATATAAGGTATATACTTTGTACTAGGAACTTTATCAAGTTCTTTTATATTAATCTAATACAAGATTCTTCTTTTGACTTAACTCTAAGTCTTAAGTTGTAACATTAATAATATTTTATATTAAATCCATTGTAGCATTATTCCAATTCAATTATCTCTTGTAATAATCCACTGCCACCTCTAGTTTTGAAAAATAACAAGAGGGTTTGGAAAACAATATTCATAGTTAGAGATAGCTTTCCAGAGAAATTTGGCCTGTAACATATATTGCAAAGCATTCTGCTTACTAAATATTTAGTCTGCAATCAGTAGTACTAATTAGGTAGTTAATGTAAATTTTCACATAGGTTGAATTACTACCAATACTACTCATCTTTTATTGTCACTTGTACTTCTCTAGCTCTCCACTATAATATTTACTATAGATAAGTGGTTGTCAGTTGTCTATACTGTATCATGCTGCTGTGCATTCTGTTCTTTCCAACAACACAGCCTTCATATTGTTGACCTATATATAGTAGTTTGTTCCATTAAGTTTCAGAAACTGTAAAATCTCACCAGGGCCCATAACCTGATAAGGGAGATAGCACAGGGATAGATAGAGATAATAAATCACATGCAGTAAGTCTGTACAATTATTTGCTATAAATACTATAGAACTATAGACAAGACATAGATTTTGGAGAGAAATATAAGACATAGGATGGAAATCAAGAAGGCTCCTCAATGAGCTCCTACTTGATGTCAGCACCCAGAAGGGCATCTCAATGTTAGTTCTTGTCAACCATGTACATTTAGCATATATAGTAGGGTAATTATGATTTCCTTAGTCTTAGTCTGGATAGACTTTCATTCTAAACCACTGGACTGAGTCTTCGTAGCTGTACCAGGTACATGATGCACAAAGACATCTACAGAAGTAACTTACACAGGCTGACAGTCTCTCAAAATAATCTTAAAATGAGATCAATACTACAATACTTCGGCATTCACTAGTCTACAGAAAGTATTTTTAAGGTAAGTGACCATTGTATTAGATCCCTCATACAATCTCAATTCATCCAAAAGTTCTGAACAAAAACTCAGAAATAATTGGACATGGACTATTTGACCTCGATGAACTCACAAGGCAGGTGAATGATGAATGAAACATATCACGCAGGCACGATGGTAACACCTATTGTGTGCAGAAACCTTTTTACAAAAGTGTCAAGGCAATTTTCTATGGCAAGCAAGCATTACGTGGAATAACGTGATATTAAAATCACCCGTTCGGGCGAGATGGCTTTTACTATAAAGTCGACCCGTGGATTCTCATTATCCTCTCTACAAATACGAAAGTACATGACATCCTCAGGCAACCCTCTTCAGTCCTCGTCAGAACGTAATCAAGAGCTTAAAGGAGCTTTAATCGACATCCACCAACGCGTGACAGCATCGAGCCCTGGTCGTAGGCCAACATTGATTGCAGTATCGAAATACAAGCCTGCATCTGATATTCTGGCTTGCTACCGACACTCTCATCTCGACTTTGGTGAGAATTATGTGCAAGAACTGATTGAAAAAGCCTCGCTTGTAGGTACATCTATTTTGATCGTTTCATAGATCTGATTACATTTCCAGTTGCCCCTTGAAATTCGTTGGCATTTCATTGGTACCCTGCAGTCTAACAAAGCAAAAACCCTAGCTTGTAAGTTTCAACTGGGAACCTGGCGGAATTCTGAAAATAGTCTGCTAGCAATACCCAATCTATATTGCATCCAAACTCTCACTTCAACCAAGGCTGCCGCTGCCTTAAATAAAGCCATTCCCACAGATCGAGTAGCCCCATTACGGGTTCTGTTACAGGTTAATACCTCCGGAGAAGATAATAAATCAGGACTTCCACCTCTTGCCCCGAGTATTGACGTTGCGTCGTCGGAACTCTGCCAACTCGCAAGCTACGTCATCATGGAGTGCCCTAGACTCCATCTTGAGGGACTGATGACAATTGGATCTCTGGAACAATCCTTGGCTGCTTCTGAGAGGGAAAAGAATGCGGATTTCGAGAGACTTCGGGGGACACGCGATATTTTAAAAGAATATTTGATCCAAAAACATGCAGGTGTTCCATGGGGTCAAGAAATAACAAGAAATCTAGTCCTAAGCATGGGAATGTCAAGTGATTTTGAGGCTGCATTGAGGGCTGGGGCTGATATTGTTCGTGTTGGAACAGGCATTTTTGGACAGCGGCCGGAGAAGTTGATATGATCCTGCTGTACCTAGAACAATATACCTCAATTTCAATCTCCAATGACCATTTCACTTTCATGCGATCTAGGTTTCTCTGTTGTCTGGATATAACGAGACTCATGGTCTGCTAGCTGCGGGTTCCACTAAACATCCTTGAAGCGTGGTTTCACTGCTGGTATCACTCAGTGATAGATGTTGAGCCGTGTGCTTGAATCATCATCGTGACCATCATGTGGGGCTAACACTGTTCTGGTGCAATTACATGTAAACCTTCCACCATATTGTTTGGGAGATAATTTTTGTGTGCAAAAAGAACGCATAGTACATGGCATGGAACGTCGAAGGAACAAGGGGGTTAGAACATACTCGCGGCTTGTTCATTGGTCTACTTTCGCTCATAAATCCACAGTTGATTCTTCTGCTCAACACCAATCAAATCAAAGGCCCAACGTGAGATCTTGCGAGGGTACTCCAACATGATATCCTTGTTGAATGTGACACGGTGAAAGGCAGGGATCTCCCTTAAGAGCCTCCAACTTCGGATGACATCTGGGTCGGAAGGAGGTACCTCAGATATAATGTGTGTAAAATGTGATGTTGACGAGATGTCTGCAAGGGAAAGGTTCTCTGTCTTGTTGTACGTCCAAGGGTGTGACAGAAGGACACTCCGGGACCACAGAAAGAAGGTGGGATGAGGCGGAGCGTATAAGTGTTGGAAAAGGGTTACTCCGGATTGAGCAGCAAGGTTGCAGATATGAACGTGAGGAGGAGCTGGTGCATACCATGAGTATATGAGGAACTCGAGAGATGACATAACTGACTAGATATTGTTGAAGGAATGAGCTCATGGAAGGCGGAAATGGCATCACCGCCTGGATAATTAGTTATTGATGTCCGGAGAAGGATACCGGTCATAGCGATGTTAGCGGTCAATGCACCAGCGGCGGCTAAGAACGAGATCTGACCAAACAGGGTTTTCTTGTCCCTCGAGGTGCTGGTAATGAGGGTCTAGTTCCGTTCGCAGATAGAGCAGACCGAGAAACAAAAAGACGCACAGGTATTTGAAGCCACGAGCAGCCACTACGTTGAAGGCAGGGACACTGTATATGATGAATCGCCACTCTTTATGGCCTAGATTGCTGATGAGAAAAATAAAGGCTATATGAGGTAACAGGAAAAATGAGATCCTGGGATCGCTAAGCAATCCAATATACGCAACGGGGAAGCCCGTCATGAGGAGTCTGGGAAGATGTACTGTGAAGTAAGTTTGCCAAGGGGAAACCTGAGCTACACAATGAGTCACCTTCACGAAAGTAAACCAATTAACTCACCCCCCAATTGGAGCTCTTGCCATACATAACATTGAATACAAAGGATGAAAGTTCGGGTAAGAGCTTTCTTTGCCAAAAGTAGGAATCAACGAAGAAGGATATAGCTAGTGATTTCTCAGAATCGGCCAGTTCAGGCAGGATTAGGGCTAGACTCACCTGAGGCAGCAGTTGCGGCAGCGAGGTTAGTTGCCAGAAGGGAGCAGAACGAAGCTTGACCCTGGACCAGTAACTGAAGGGCGATTGGGATCCAGAGAAGCAATAACTCGACGCGAAAAATGATGCACGAGAATCCCAGCAACCAAAGAGCATATTTACAGGATCTATCGGGTATCCTGGTCAAGTCTAGCTTGTCGAGTAAATAAGAAAGAGCTATGTTCACTAAAGACCGAGAGAACATGAAAAGTATGTCAGCATCATGTCGAAAAAAGAAGCCAAGAAGTACCTAGTGGCAATGCAAACATATTGGGTAGTGTTCTGCCCATCCAAAAGGGAAGGTGAAACTGGCTACATGTCAGAAGCGCGAAGAATGATGCGGTTGTATGCCCAAATCGATTCGACACCGCCTTTCGGAAACAGACAAGTGCAACTGCATTAATCGTGGCCAGAGCAAGCCGAACTGCATCTTATAAGTTCAAGTCAAGGGTATTACAAAGCCGAGAAGCGAACCAATTATTTGAAGGTCTGCCTTGGAAGATATTAGATTGAGATACGCCGCTATATTGATAAATGGGTAGGCTATGCAAGTAAGTAGAGTGCTTCCAAGAAACGTCCGTGGTATTGGACCAGAAAATAGGAAATGATCGAACTTTCCGCTGGTGAACATACATTTCAGTATAACAATGTCTACTCACATTCTTTAACTTGTCCGGCGTAAAACCATGGGTCAGGAGGTCGTGAATCGCCTGAATATTGAAGCTCTCCTCGACCTTCGTGTAAGGAGCTACAATAACATATGACCATCCAATTAAGAAGAAAGACGTATCAAGAACTAGACTTGTAAGCGAACGCATTGACCGGCACTGAGTGTGCTACAAGACTCACATTGTTCCGGGTGCTGATCATCTCTGTCACAGTCGGGTGACTTATATCATCACTCTTTACGTCGTCTTCAGCGGCTCCCATGGCATCAACGTTCATCATACCCATTTCTCTATTTCTACTCCTAACATCGTCCGCGTCTGTAGCCCATGACCATAATTTAACTTCTCACAGATCCAACAACGGAACGTCGCTATTACCAGTGAGTTAACTGAATACTAGTTCTGTCAGCTCGTGGTAAATTTCTTAGGAATTATTAAATGTTGGTTCGAGACCAGGTGTGTAAAGGTCTGGCCGATCTTAGAGTACGATTTGACTCAGAACACCAACTGTCGTTAGGTAGATGCCCCCCTTGCTTCAACTGCATGCTTCCAGCCTTTACCTGTGGCCAATACGGGAGCTGTAATCGATACAATGGACAGTGCGAATGCCCACCAGGATGGGCAGGTATTGATTGCCTCACACCACGTATGTTTCTTGTCCTCACTTGTCATACATATGTGTCAATATTCTTAGAATGTGATTCCTTGGCGGACGGAAACCGCAGGCGGCCACGGGAAGAGGGCGAGTCTTGCAAGTGCAAGGATGGGTGGGGAGGAATCAATTGTAACGGTGCGCCTATGTCTTCTGCTCAGCTCACAACTTCCTTCTGATTCGTAACTAGTTTGTCAGAACGATAATGCTTGTATCGGGTTTCCTCTCGAGGGGGGCATATCATCTTCGAGTGATGGATCACATGCTGAGAACATGACTTGCTATACGGGAGGAGAAACAGTATTTAACAACTTTCAAACGTGTAATGTCACTAGTGAGCTTATTTTACCTGGATCACGAGCTTCGACGTCTGACCCAGTATGTAGATCGGAAGATTCTTGACATGCTTCCGGGTCGCCCACCTCAAGTGACCTTCAGCTGCGACAAAACCGATGCGACGTGTTCCTTCCAGTTCTGGACTGCTGAAATTGAGTCTTTTTATTGTGGATTGGAAAGCTGTATATCGGAAAGGCAAACGGGCTATAATTCCAATACTACAACATATACTTGCGACAAGATCAAGTGTAGCTGCGTGCCTGGTCGTTTTATATGTGGTGAAGCTGGTAGCGTTGGTGAGCTTTTTTCTTTCGAATACTCTGTCAGTGATTTACCTAATCACAGATATCGGGGATTTTTTGAAGCAAGAGATTCGAGGACCAGCCAAGTTCAGCTGCAAGTCGGGCAAGGAATGTAAATTTGAAGAGCCAGCCATGAACGACCTCATAAACAGCATTTTCGGCGACACCTATATCACGCTACAGTGCCAAGGTGGTGAATGCCTTCATTATTCGCAAGTTCCGGGCTACGTCGTAAGTCGTTCGTTCTTTCATCAGTTTTTATCCTCATATCTTCCCCAAGAAACCGCCCAAGCCCAACAACACACGTTGGCTTGCACTTAGCTCTTCTGGCGCTATTTTTTTCGTGGTCTTATCATCAGGAGGTTGGTAGACATTCAGGAACTCGTTTATATAGCAGCTGATTTTGTACTCCTACAGTCCTCTGGTATGCCGGACGTATTGGAAAAGGAGACGATTTTGGAAAAATTCGCCTTCCCGAAGTGGAAGCAGCGAAATTAATGACTGACCACGTTCCCGCATCTCTCTACTTTTCTGGAGTATCGTACAAGCTTGGAGATCGTGTTATACTGGATAATGTTTCTGGCAGCGTCAAGTTTGGTCAGGTCATGGCCATTATGGGGGCATCTGGTGCGGGAAAGTCGACTTTTCTTGATATTATGGCACGAAGGAACAAACGTGGTGAAGTGAGTGGTAAGATGCTAGTGAATGGGCGGGAGGTGAAGGATGAAGAGTTCCAGAAAGTCACTGGCTTTGTTGACCAGGAGGATACCTTGATGCCCACTTTGACTGTTTATGAAACAGTCTTGTACAGCGCGCTTTTGAGGCTGCCCAGGGACATGAGCTTCGAGGCGAAAAAGTTTAGGACATTGGAGACTATGAACGAACTTGGCATTCTTGGCATCAAAGATTCGAGAATTGGCGATACTGGTAGGGTTTAAATTAGTTCGTTCATCTCCCCTGCAATCGCCTGAGAAATGATTTCACAGGTACGCGTTCTATTTCCGGTGGTGAAAAACGTCGAGTGTCAATTGCCTGTGAACTTGTCACAAGCCCTTCAATCCTCTTCTTGGATGAACCTACGAGTGGTAGGCAAATAAGTCATCGATTCCGAAGTCCCTTTTTTGATATTCCACAGGATTGGATGCGTTCAATGCATTCAATGTTGTTGAAAGTTTGGTGTCACTCGCAAGAGATTACAATCGTACAGTCATCTTTACTATTCACCAGCCCCGCAGTAACATTGTTGCTCTCTTTGATCAACTCACCGTCCTGGCCGCTGGAAAACTCGTATATTCTGGTGCATATGCTAGGTGTCACGAGTATTTTACGTCCATCGGCTATCCTTGTCCTGCTGGTTTCAACATTGCCGATTATTTAAGTATGATGCTCTTTGCTGCTTCCACCACATGCATTCTGATATCACTCCACAGTTGATCTGACTATGCAAGCCACAATGGAGCCTAAGGGTAGTCATAGCCCCCAACTAAATGCATCCTCCACGGAAATAGGTTCAACAGTCGGCGATGAAGAACAAGGTCTTCCTCTCGCTGTCGTGCCACATTCTGTGCCTATTTCTGTCCACTCTATCACGTCCGATGCACCCATGCCTGAGGATGCAGAGCCTTCCATCACGTCATCTACTGGCAAATATCTTCGTCAAAAGACCTCGCAGATATTTAACGCTGTTAGCACATATGGTCATGGCCGATTATCTGACACTCCGATTTCTCCTAGGCTCGCTGCACTGGTTCAAGCCTATGCAGAAAGTGCTATCGCTCGAGAAATCAAATCTGAAGGTGCACAGGTTGCCCCAGATGCTCATTCTTCGGTGACGGATGAGCTGCCTGATGTCTCTGAGGAAACCTTCCTTTTACGGGGTCGAAAGAAGGTATCTTGGGCTACCCAGTTCAGAATTCTGAGTGGAAGAGCATTCAAGAATTTGTACCGTGATCCTGCGCTGCTGACCGCCCATTATCTATCAGCAATTGCTCTCGCAGGTAAGTAGTGCCCTTTTAAAGCCCATTTTTTGAAGCGCTGATCCTTTTTATATACAGTTATTTCTGGTTTATTCTATCATGGTGTCACGTATGTGCTTTGCTTCCCTTGCAGTATTATCTATACTCACGGACTCGTCTTGTTTAGGAATGATATCGCTGGATTTCAGAATCGCTTGGGCCTGTTTTTCTTTACTCTGGCTCTGTTCGGATTCTCTTGTCTGTCAAGCTTGGGTTTGTTTGCTAATGAGAGGATTTTGTTCATGAGGGAACGGTGAGTAATCTTTGTTTCCCCGGCTGTTTTCTGCTCTCATGGTTTCGATTAGCGCCAATGGTTACTACTCAACATTCACTTACTTCTCCTCCAAGGCAGGTTGAATAGATAAGCCTTTGATTAGGGCTTACTTTTCGATTACAGATTCTGTTCGATATTCTTCCTTTGCGTTTCGTTCCACCCCTGATATTTGGCGGTATCGTCTATGGGCTTGTCGGGCTTGTTCCTACCGTTGCCGGCTTTTGGAAATTTTTGCTTACTCTGGTCCTTTTCAATTTGACCACAGCAAGTGTGGTCCTTCTCCTTTCTATCGCGTTTGATAGTATCAGCGTGGCAAGTCTGGTCGGGACCTTGGTCATGTTATTCAAGTACGTCTATTCTGCACATGAGTCCTACTTTGGCCGATACCCCATATAGCCTTATGTTTACTGGTCTCTTGATTAACCGCGAAACTGTGCCTGTCGCATTCCAGTGGTTGCATACTATCTCATTCTTCCATGCAGCATTTGAGGCTCTCGCCGTGAACGAGTTGAGATACCTACAGTTGAAAGAAGTCAAGTATGGCGTAGAGCTTGATGTACCGGCGGCTACTATCCTATCAACGTTTGGTCTGAGGGCACAGGTGAGCTCAGTGGTAAACCAGCTATTGCGATGGAGGTGCTGATATATGTTTTCCTAGTCATTTTGGTGGCCGAATATTTCGTTGCTTGGCATGTTTTTCGTCTTTTTCACTGCGATGAGCTATGTCTGGTTGCATTTCTTTGTGAAAGAGAGGCGGTAAAATAAACTCTTTAATGAGATTCTGTATTTTCATTTTTGGGCAAATCATGAGGTGGTAGAAATGAAATGCCTATACTCCTGCTCTGGAGCGAGAGAACAAAGCGGCGAATAGCTCACTTTGTTCGCTTCCAACGAGTTCTTCGTTGAATTGGTGTTGACAATGTCACCTTCTTGAGAAATCAATGGGGCATCACATCGGGATAATGACTCAATTCTCGGGTATTGACCTATTATCGGCGATTTACGGCTAGTCATCTGAAGTTTCTATTCCCATGAGAGAGAACAATACACGTCCAGTACAACTACCACAGGCCGGGTAAGCAGAACTCCATGATGGGTTGACCGATATCTGCTGACGACTAATCGGGAACAGAGTACAGAATTAGAACCGAGCCGCGTGGTAGAAACGAGCCTTGATGGGATTCATGTGGGGGAGGGGGGGGAGGTTACTACACGGACAGGACAGTAAGATGCAATCCTGAGAAGAGAACACGGAATTGTATTTTTTTGCAGAGAAGCTAATTGGTCGCTAAAGCAATTGAATGGGACTGAGCCGGCCGGAGCACTGCCACCGGAAAGAGAAAGATATAACAGAGAGGGAATCACATGTTGTGCTCACATGAGTCTCCTCACTCCAGCCGAGTCTCATGCATTCCAGTCGTTTCTTTCTGCTCTCGACTACACAGATCTTTCGCCCTCGGAATGGGCTCTTCTCAACAGTACCACCGTTGCTCCAGAGGATGATCTTCTCGGACCTGACCACTCATCGGAACTGCTCACAAAGGCGACAAAAGACCTTATGGCTCTCGATTCTGGATACTGGGGCTCCCTGGGACAACAGCCTCATGGGCTTCCCAGCCAACAGTTACAGCAGCAACAGCATCAGGCATTTTCAAACGCGTATTCTAATCGCCAAATGTCGTACTCTAGACACGAGACATTTCCTTTTCTTAACACCAAGGCCCATTTGCAGCAATCCACGCTATCCTACCACCCCGATCTTCAGACACACCATCTCTCACCCACAGAAACCTCTGCCCCCACATCGGACACCACTACTACTACCCCCGCAACCCCACAATCCCCTTTTGGTCTTCTCGATCCACCGACCCAGGTTCAGCTGAACCACCGACAACGACCGTCTTCTCCTGGCACGAAGCGGTCATCATCGAGGATCGCCTCAGGACCTTCAAAGCGTCTCAGACCATCACCTCCCGCAGCGTCCTCATCATCTGCCTCCAGTTCCACGAAGCAGACACTGTTGTCGCCTTCCCAGAAAAAAGCCAATCATATCCAATCAGAGCAAAAACGCCGTGCTAATATCAGGCGCGGATACGAAGCTTTATGCGACACGGTTCCTGCACTACGAGAAGCGATTCGGGAGGAAGAGGAGGCAGACACTCGTATGAATGCGAGTGTCACGACGTCTGGGAAGCCGTCACGATCAAAGCGGAAAAAGAAGGATGCAGGAGGAGACAGTGAGAAAGACAAAATCGACGGGCGAACAGGCCCACGAAGTGAAAATATTGTTCTCTCGAAAAGTAGGTGGCGCTCCCTTATCTCTTGTGTTCGTCCCTTTATGGGCGTCTATCAGTTGGATTCGAGTCACTCAATTATCCTTTCAGCGATTGAATACATCAACGAACTTCTCAGTGATCGTTCATCTCTCCTTGCAAGGTTGGAACGGGCGAGATCAGCATTACCTTCAGGTCATCCCGCGCTCTCCCTTACATGTAAGGGCGAACCCCTGTGGGAGCGTCAGTGGAAAAGTAGTCAGGGGAGAATTGATGATGATGACGAAGACGATGGAGACAGCTCATAGTCTATGCGGGACTCATCGGTGTACAGTCTTCTAGTCTAGCTCAACATCTCGAGTTCTGTCAGACGATCCCTGACACTGGCCTTCCTGCTAAGATATGGGGTTTTCGGGACGCGATCTACCGGGGCATTCTCTTCGAGAGCTTAATTGATGCTTCTGACACCTATCACCCCTTCATTCATTCCTCGAAGCACTGTGTTTGCCACTTTTCCTTCCTTATAACCTGCTCGTGCACTTCGTCTTGCTTCCAATCTGTTTGTCTATAATCATATTTCTTCTCTGTGGATGGTTTATGAACTCGGAGCTGGTATAGCTCAATTCATTTGTTTTGGCCAAATCTCAACGACAAGCTTATATGGTTCCTCATTATTCCTGTAGATATTTGGTACAAGGTAGATGACGATAAACAATGACCAAGGCGAAATGACGACCAGGGCAATGCTCAAACTCAAGTCTACATGAAGTCATTCGGGTCGTTGCCAAAATCATCAAGTGATTCATCATATAGATTTGTATCCACCCTACTGATAACGCAAATCATTAGTCAATCAAGCACCAATCCCAATCCCAATACATACTTGTTGGCTTTAGCAGAGCCCAAAACAGGCTTCGCCGCACCCTTGGTCTTTTTCTTACCAATTGTCTTCTCCCTCTGTTCCTTCTGCTTCTCGTTCGCGAGAGTTGTAAGCGCTGATGCAGCTTTACGAACTTCGACATCTTTCAGAGGAGCTGAGAGTTCACGAACGTGGTGTTCAACGAAAGTGGGGTAGAGAGGTTTGTTCTGGTGCCGTTTAATGATATATTCAATGATTTGATTGGATAATTCCTGGAAATCCTCTTTCGTGCGAGGTTGAAAGGATATAAGGTGGTCTAGCTCCTTTGATGATGAACCTGAGCAGCAAACAACCATATATCATTCAGCACACCAAGGAATATCGAAGGTAACTTACCACCAAGAGCAGCTGCGCCAAACAGTTCAGTAGCATTATTTAGATCCGCTTGTAATTCCTTTTCTTTGTCTCTTCTTGCTTTTTCTCGTGGGTCCAGTACGGCATCAGAATCATAGTTGGCGTCGTCGTCGTTGTCATCATCATCATCACCGGCAGCTTTTCTGCGAGCCTTTTCTGCTTCTTTTTCTGCTAACTTTATTTTCAGTGTGCCTTTCTTTTTAGGAGGAGCGACGGGAGCTGGGGTTGGTTTGTCTTCTTCTTCCTCGGATGATTCTTCCCAGTCTGACTGAAAGCAATGAGAGTTACGTTAGTATGCAAGGGTGAGGAGAGAGAGAGAGAGGAAATTTTACAGCCAGTTCATCCTCATCTTCATCTTCACCCTCCCACTTCGAATTCTTAGATACTATGGGAGGTTTAACGGTGGCCGCCACAGATTTGCTCTTAGTGTCGCTGTCGGACTCTTCTATTTATTCGCAACCTCATGTTAGCTCTTTTTATTGAAAAGGTTCTGAGATAAAGAGTAGGTATACGGACCCCAATCTGACATATGAAAATCAACTAGTAGGTAGTGGTATTAGATAAAAGATTAGTTGATTTTTGATTTTGTGTTAATCGTGATCTTGTTTAGATCAGCTTTCCTGCTGATCTCTCGGACCGACGCGTTTACTGTTTTACACACCTTCTGGTTCTCGTTTAACTCAGCCTTGCATTTAACTACCTCGGGTATTCACTCGGCTTTGATTAGTCAGGGCTTATCGGGCACAGGATAGCCAACTAAACCATGACACTTACATTGGGGGACTCATCCTGATATTGCTAGATGGTTGCTAAGTTAATTTTTCATAGGCTGGTACTTGTTCATAGAAGTCGCTGGAGTCTCGGGCACGAGTGGAATTAGCGGTCTTATGGGAACGCGAAATAAGCCATACGACAAAGATTAGCATGGGACATTATATATATTTATGCAGATCAACAATTGAATCAGAGTCACTCGGATCGGTCCGTAAGTCTGTTCTTGTACAGAGGCCAGTAATTCAGCCACCACAAACGGTTCTCGCATGTCGACGACAACGACCAAGTATTTCTCTTCCCTCCTTTCATGAACGACTGAGTTTTGACTTGCCACCGTAGTCTGCGTCTGCTTCGATTAGCACTCGGGCTGGTCGAGACCCACGGATTCACTCGTGATGCCCTCGCCTATTCAGTTCTTCGGTTACCACATCCAGAAACACATTCTACCCCACTATCAGATGCAGCTATATCCTCTCTGTTCGGTCAAGGTACAAAACCTGAGCACACTCTCATCAATTTATTCTTCGACGACGGTCTGGAACACATGAAAAATCGAGCTCAGGTGTTGTCCGAATCTGAACAGCGGGTACCAACTGTCCAGGAGTTGTTGAAAGAGAGGCTCAAGTTCAACGAGCCAGTGTTAGACCACCTACCTGATGCTTTCGCGTCGCTTGCGTCGTCTGCAATTAAATCCGGCCCCTTTTCATTGTCCCCAGTGGATCCTTTACCTATGCTTAGGCATGCACTACGGATCTCGGATGAGGCATGTTACTTGAGTGGAGATACATCTGCTGAGGTATGTTTTGCATTTTGTGTGTGTGTGTGTGTGTGTGTGTGTGTGTGCGTGCTGACCTGTCACTTGAGCTCTCCTGGTATACCCGCCGTGCCTCTCTGGCTGCTATCTATACAGTAGCAGGTGCAGTTGTTTATTTCTTGATCGCAACGAACTCGATTAACCCGGTAATAGAATTACACCAAATAAGTTCACCTAAGACAGCAAACCAGTTCCTCGAGAATTTACTTGCCTCGAGCTCGAAAACAAAAGAAGCACTTGATGAAGTGAATTTATTTGCATCATATTGGTATAAGAGCACCAAGGCAATCATGAAGAGCAAAGGTATTATTTGACACCTCACTTGATTGGGGTATAGGTGATCAGGCTGAAGGCGTCGTAATTCATCTCTCCCGTCCATGGTATTGAAATACCAGAGACCATGCAGCACTTATGTCCCTGAGGATTTGGTCTTTTGCATTCACATGTACAATGTATCAACTCGCAGGGTGTCCTCTCTATTTTTTTCTTCTGAAATTCAGAAGAATGAAATGTAGTAACTGTATGGTATCACCTTACCTCATGTCAAATATTCCCATGTCTGCTTAGCGCAAGCTCAGAAGCTCAGCGCGCGTCGCGTGCAACCAGAGTGGAACTCTAAAGCTTAATCAGAGAATAACCAGAGAATAACCAGAGAATGAAAGTTACTTCCTTGGACCAAGAGCCCGTCAATGTCAATGTCAATGTCTGGGTTGAATCTGAACCAGCAAGGTCACCAAAACAAAAAATGGCTTGGGCAGAGTTGACAAAACTAGACCATACGCAAACAAGCTCGGCAATTTTAGGATTTGAAAGTGCCGATGTGAAGCATATCGATTGTAGAACACTCTCCGAAAACATAGATTCAATACAAAACCAGGGACAAAACAGAGTGTAATCTACGATCACGAGAAGCCAGATTGTTTTCAACCATCATCGTCATCATCATCGTCCTCAGCCTCTTCGAGCCACTAGCAAGAAAGTGAGTCTTGAAACCAACTCGAATAGGAAGAGTCTCACCTTGAGGAACGGCTCGCTTGCCTTTCTAACCTTCTTGCTCGTGTCTTTGTCCACATACTTTTTACTCACATGAGTGCCCCACTGAGTGATAGTGTCTTCATCAAGGATGTCGGCCTGATACAGCCCCATAAGAAGTTTAGGGACGGCAGAGATGAGTTCGATGTTTATCAAACCGACAAGGCGCTCCAAGCCTCCAAGCAAAGCCTTCTGATGCCTCTCCGAGGTTACCATCTATGGTAACCGATTAGATGATGCCAAAGCAAAAGAAAAGAGACAAACCTTCTTGAAAATAGGAAGATAATCCTTGATCTCATCAACGGCTTCGCTGGTAAAAAGAGCTTGCATCAAAACCAAGACGGCCTTATGTTTCTTTTCGATACCCAATTCCTGAACCTTTTTATAGACCTCGACAGCAAAGGCCTTGCGATCATGGATCTCGTCACGATTTTTTTCAACCCACTTGCCAAGGATAGAATAGGGGCTATTAGCATCCTCATCACTACCCTCATCGTCCCCTCCGATGGCGACAGTAGTCATATTACCCTCCAAAACTTTCATACGCTGCTTCACAGCTTCCGGAGAAGTATCAGCTGCCCAATGTTCTCCAGTTATGACAGTCTCAGGGCCAAGGTCTGCAGCCTCAGCTTTGATCTTCTTCGTCAATTCATCATCACTGTCGGCGCCCAGAGCACCATCGACAACATCGCCTTCTCGACTTTCGGTGGGAGATGTACCACCACCCACATTGGCAGCAGCAGTACCAGCGTTATGCTTCTTGTCCTTCTTCGACTTGACTGGTGGATTTTTGAGAATGAATGTAATGAGCTTGTGACGCATGTCTATATCTGTGCGTTCACCGCACGCCTTGCAATCGCGGATAATCACCTCCATCTTGCCATTCTTGATGATGACAAGATCGGTCTCTGGATTCTTACACGACTTACATAACACAAATTTTTCAATAAATTGATCAAGGAGTTCGCGGAGGCGATCGGCATTGTGAGCACCATTGACTATGTAGCGCTCGTTCTTCTCGTCGAAGGAGGTTTGCGCGCCAAGCTCACAGCCAAAAAATTTGGTGGGATAGGTCGGAGGACGGCTGAGAGCGCGAGCTACATCCGCCATGTTGGGAACAACAGTTTTAATCCCATTCCCTTTTCCCTCAATTTTGGTGGTTAAGAGAGGCATACTACAAACACCTTAGCGACACGTGGCGTACAAACATAACACAAGGCCTACCGGTAACGATAGAACTTATCATCGACATCGCGCCGAATATTCACAATGGGACCGGAAGCCATGTTGGGCAAATGAAGATTTTAACGCTTGCGGAGGTGAAAATTATACATCAGCAAAAGAATTATTGACAGTCCGAAACCCGCTTACAAAACTAGGAGAAAGGATGAAGACAGAACGTTTACGGTATGCTAGAGCAATTGGCGGACGAAACATGAATCCTCTGCCTATACAGAAGAGGATGCGAGGTGAATAATATGAGTCGGTAGGCGCTATTGTGAAGTTGTCACGGGAAATCGACGAAGATGGTGGTGGTTAGAGCCAAGTTGTTATATGCCCACGTTGGTCGCACGATCTGGCCCTCGGATAATCCCGGCTCCGTGATCAATCAATCAATTTCTCACCAGCGCTGCCCGTGCAATTGAAACTCGCCACATAGGTTACATCGCCCATCAATTACAGCACAGTTTACAGCACAGTTTCCTAACACTCCCGGAAGATGAAAGATTATTGCAACTTGGTTTGACTTTAAATGATCAGGAGTATTAATAGAGAATAGTTATAACAAGCCCTGCTGGCGTAGTGGTAGCGCGTCTCACTTGTACTCCTTTGGATTCCAATGAGAAGGTCACTAGTTCAATCCTGGTGTGGGGCAATTTATTTTTTGCCATATTAATTAATAACAAAAGCCTTTGTTTACGTCACATTGGTGACTTCAGTAGAAAAGTCTCCAAAACACTTTCAACTCCTTGGAATGGCTGAACTGGTGGATTCAATGCTCGATCTCATGAGGCGCTTGCCTCCAACTAAGACGCAGGAGAATGTCTATGCGTTGATTACTATCTGTCCAGAATACGCAGATGATCTACTGGGAAGTGTCGATCAACCCCTTCAGTTGAGGACCGACCGTGCAACAGGCCGTGAATACCTCGCTTGTGACTATAATCGAGATGGAGAAAGCTACCGGTACGTTACACCCTGTCTGTTGTATTCGCTTATCTTCGAAGGTCGCTCGCGTTTGGTTTAGGTCACCCTGGTCAAATGAGTATGATCCTCCTTTGGATGATGGGACTGTCCCCACACCTCGACTGCGCAAATTGGAGATTATGGCCAACGAGGCGTTTGACACGTATCGCGAGATGTGCGTAGCATCCGAGTTCTCAAGGCGGTATAGTTGCCTGACCATTGGACTGCAGGTATTATGAAGGGGGTGTATCCTCCGTTTATCTCTGGGACCTCGAGGATGGCGGATTCGCAGGGGTAGTCCTATTTAAGAAAAGTGGGTTCCTTACCAGAGTGACAACCTAGATCCAGCTCAATCGCAGAACGTAATATTGCCCCTGTGAATAGGCATGGCACCGTCATCCAGCCAAGAGCCTTCGGGATCATGGGACTCAATTCACGTCTTCGAGTCTTCCGAGCGGGGTAGACAGGCACATTATAAGCTGACTTCTACCATTATGCTGCAACTCACGATGCATCAAGCGTCGGAGGAGGGCGGTGAAAGTGACAAGAAGGCTACCGGCCCCTCCGCCGCCCCTGGGAATGGCAAATATAGGGACATCCAGCCCAAACGCAAGGGTGAGGTCACTTTAAGTGGGAGCATGACACGACAGGTGTGCAACTTTTTCATTTGACTCACAATTAGAATTGAACGGTTGCGACGTGCGAGGGCACACGTAGTGACGTTTTTCCTGATCTTACCACATTGAATCTCACAGCTGGAACAAGACTGGCCAATCCATGAACCGTTATCTCATGTCACAAACACAGGCCACATGATTGAGGATATGGAAATCAAGATGCGCAATTCTTTACAAGAGGTATCCGGCACTATCAAAGAACCTGTGAGACGTTACGTTTGACTTGTTTCCATGGCCAGGTATATTTTGGGAAGACTCGAGATATTGTATATGATCTGAGAAGTGTGGAAGACCTCGAAAGAACTCGACGACAGAAGGAGCTTCAGAAAGAGCTTGTTGGATTTATCAGGCGGTGATAGTGGGACAGACAGTAGGGCAACGGTTTTTCGATAGCAGATCAAGGCATAAGGACTAGTTAATATCGAAGCTGGCCATCGGCTATAGGATTCGAGTGGATGGTAATCTGACAGAGATGAGGAACAAAACCACCAAGCTCAGAGATATCTCACATTTAATAACTTGATCTCGCTGAGCGGTCTGTTCTTGCCATTGACGGGGACACGCTCCATGACATCAAGGGTGGAGTCGACGCCGTCAATCACTTTACCGAAGATTGTGTACTTGCCGTCAAGGTGTGGCTGCTTCGAATAGGTAATGAAGAACTGGGATCTATTCGTGTCGGGGCCAGAGTTGGCCATAGCAACAATCCCACGTGCATTGAACTGTACTCAGATTAGAATTTCTTAGAAGAGGTGAGAATGACATCAGCTTTACCTTTAATGTGGATCGGATTTCATCGGAAAAGGGACTGCCCCAGATACTCTGACCTCCTTTGCCTGACCCCGAAGGATCGCCAGTTTGGACCATAAATGATTTGATGTTTCGATGGAATATGCAACCATCATAATAATTCGATGCACAAAGTGCGAGAAAGTTCTTGGAATTGTGTTTAACGGTACAACGAGCGCTGTGGGAATGCACCTCACCTCAGCCGCTTTTGGTACAGCCTCACAAAAGATTTCGATCTGTGAAAAGAGAATTACGAGACAGTTGAGGCAGAGGGAGAAAACACACCTTGAGGTCCCCGTGTGTCATATGCAGTGTCACTGACTAGACATAGTGAGCAGCAGCTGGACGAACAAACAACAGAACGCACCATGACAAGCGATATGGTAACGTGACAGAGCTGTGTGTGTTTATTAGCACATTGACAAATGATCGATTCACTCAAAAATCTGGACATCTATTCCGGGCTTCACTCCCTTTCTTTCCTGCCATCATTTACCTCGTTCCTACCAATCTCTCCGTGACTATGATACGCACTCCTTCTATCCATAGCCAAAATGATCCTATTACCGAGGCGCTCAAGCCGCCCCCATCGGAGACTGAGGCCGAGCGCATTGCCCGGCTCGCAGCAGAGGCAGAGGCAAGACGCATCTCAGAAAAGATAGACGAGGACCTTCGAGAAGAACGCGAGCATCTCAGGCGGAAGAAGGGGGATGTCAAGGTCAGCACTCGGCCGGCGCTCTTCTCCGGCGCATACACTCACTGTCTGTCAAGCTGCTGCTTCTCGGTCAAGCTGAAAGCGGCAAATCAACACTTCAGAAGCAGTTCCAGCTAATGTATCGGCCCAGTTCTCTTGATAACGAGCGCATATCGTGGAAAACAGTTATTTATTTCAACGTCGTTCACTCCCTCAAACATATACTGACCACACTCGAACAATGGGATGATGTTCTTGGTGAAGATGACGATAGTCTCTCCCTCCCCGAGGACAAGCTGCGCTTTGCGGGCCATCCTTCTTCCATGTCGTTGCATGCCGAAGGTGGCCCCAACAGCTCACCCAGTTCGGCTACGAGCGCTCCATCCTCTAGCCATTTTAATCCATGGGTTGAGAAGTCCGGTGCCAATCAAATTACTGCACTGCGTAGAAAGCTCTCCCCCCTTGTTTCGACAGATACACAACTCGCGGATCGCCTGAGCGGTGGTATCAATGTCTCTGGATCCGGAAAAGGCAGTGTCTACGTGCGGAGCGGTTGGCAAGCCAGAACAATCGAGAATGCACTGGGTCGGTTGAACAAGCGCTCTCAAGACAGGAAGGAGATCTCCGACAATCAAGTCGTTCAGGACATCCTGATTTTGGATGTTGCGCGGATGCTCGTGTTGTTTGAATCCGATATCAAGGAGTTGTGGGATCATCCCACTGTGAAGGGAATGATTGCTAAACGCAGATTGAAGCTCGATGAGTGGTCGGAATTGTGCGTTGTTCCTTTGCCCAAGCTGTACCTTTTTTTAATGGCTATGTAGCTTTCTCAAACACATTACCCGAGTCGCCTCCCCTGATTATGTACCCTCTACTGGCAAGTCGAAGTGCCAAAGTGGGAAGCGCATGTATTGACATTCGCTCATAGATGACATTCTGCATGCTCGCATACAGACTATGGGCGTCGCTGAACATATTTTCGATGTGACTATTCATGGAAAATCCGTTTCATGGCATCTCTTCGATGTGGGCGGGGCTCGTGGCCAACGACACTCATGGGTGCCATATTTTGATGATGCGAACGCTATAATTTTCGTGGCCCCGGTCAGCGCATTTGATCAGGTAGAATTTTATCTCCTGTTTCGTCCATTCTGCCCGCTCACCAATCTGTGACAGTATTTGGAAGAGGACCCGCGGGTCAATCGAATAGATGATTCCCTCCAACTGTTCACTCAAATTTGTTCCAATGCATTACTAAAAAACGTTCATTTAGTTCTGTTTCTGAGTGAGTCGTGTTAAGCTGTGCTTTCTATTTGTTAGACTCTCCTGCCCAACAGACAAAACAGACCTTCTCAAGTCAAAAATAGATAAGGGCTTAAGGGTTCGAAAATAGTAAGCATGTTTCATCCTGGTGAATCATTGATAACTCGAATACTCCGTTATAACAGTATAACTTCATTTGGGGAGCGCTTGAATGATTATGAGACTGCACTCAACTATTTCCGGACCCATTTTCTTCAAGTTCACCGGAAGAATAACGAAAATCGACGTGTGCTTTACACGCATTTCACAAATGTTGTAGTATGTGACTCCATCCTTGTGATCTCAGATCCCAATGAGCCCATATGCGTATTTAGGATACCAAAGCTACGCAGCGTGTCATCGGCAATGGTGAGCCTGTCACCTTGGGGCGGTGGATAATACACTAACTACTCTATTAGTACGTGACTCTATCTTCAGAGGCTACTTAAAGTCCGCCGCGCTAGTCTGAAAATCAAATAGCCCAGACCGTAATTAGTAAGGTCATACTTCCGTCTTGTTTTCTGGTTGCTATAGTACCATTTAGGCAGACGACTGCCGCCTAATTTGTTTTCCCGCTGTTTATTGTCAGGAGTGTCAAATCACTGTACTGTATTGTAGATTCCGTTTATAGTTCCACCGCTTTTGCACCTTTAAATACCCCATCATTGTATCCAGCCTACATGCTTCTAAGAAGTTCTGTTGCTGATTGGCAAAGGTTTATCCGAATTCAATTTCCTGCTATGTGAGAACAAGCTGTCAAAATATTGTCCAGGAAAAGAACGGGAATGACGAATTTGGTACAATCATTATGTCAGCATTCTGCTAGATTGGAATAGACAGTAAGGTAGCCTCATTCTATTCTCTTCTGGAGGTGACTCATGTATTGTGTATTACTCAAACAATAGTGTTTTCTGTACCTCCATCCCAGCCATCATTATTACTCATAAGTATCTCTTATAGAAATCATAAGAGAAACTCAACAAGAAGTCTTTACTGTATATTTATATTTTCAAACCTTATTTAGTGTGGATCAACTTATTTCTATTTTATGTTGATCACTTCTTAGACTTTCTCACTAGACTTTCTAGCAACCTTATAGAATTCTATTTTAATATCTGAAAACTATTCAAACCTAGTTTAATCACTCACAGTCTTTATTCTCTAGATATCATCTTAGACAGAGTATATTTTTCCTTTTTCCTTTTATTTTTCTATTTAGTTTTCTCTTATTTTCCTTGTCTAAGAGTATAATATAATATATTGTTATCTATCATGATTACAGTCATATAGTCATGTGACCTAGTAAAATATCATAGAATCTTCTAGAAGAACTTAGTCAGTACTTTAAGGTAAGCTAGTATATATA
>Ga0157368_1000273_pt1 | contig 24612 bp, 20 predicted proteins | sample AttbisABBM3_FD_113146 | JGI IMG/M metagenome (GOLD analysis project Ga0157368, IMG submission 113146) | Fungus gardens microbial communities from leaf cutter ant in Botucatu, State of São Paulo, Brazil - Atta bisphaerica ABBM3 | ecosystem: Host-associated > Fungi > Mycelium > Unclassified ...
GTTATACTCATGGTCATTTAGGGTAGGGTGCACAGTAGCCAGCATGGACCATGGGTAGTAGTATATAAGGTAGACTACTTTGTATTAGGAACTCTATCGAGTTCTCTTGTGTTACTCAATACAAGAGTTGCTTCTTTGCTTAACCCTTTGAGCATTGATTCATAACACATATATACTATAATAGGATGGTCCAAGCATATTGTCTGTATACTTGACTGATATCTATAACTATAATTAACTAAATAACTATAGTACTACTGTAGCAGACTAGACAATAAGAATTAGGATAAGGTAAGGGCAGTTACCAGCCCATCAGGAGCTAGTCTAGGTAATAACCAACTTAGGAGTGTAACTAAGTCTCTATAGAGTAGATTTGAACTTATAGTATTGCCAATATTCCCTAACAAGGACTTTCTACATCCTTTTATATGTCACATGATTATGTGACTGTGGCTGTTGTGACATCACACTAATTCTAGATCCCAAAATGAGAAAATAAATTACAATAAAAATAAAATAAACTGAGTCTACCATCTTCAACTCTGACATTACCCTCATTTCTAATATCTAAATTCCATGCCACATATTCTACCAAGTCTGAACATCTTTCTTTATCTTGATCTCTCTTCTTACAATTTCCTTTTTTTTAAATTCATTTTTCTGTTCTATTTCTGTTCTATCATCTAACACTTTTCTTGCACTTTCCTTTTATTTTTTCTTCCTTTCATATCCTTAGTGTAGTTTTCATTATTCTATCTCTTTTTTTTCTTCAAAAATTTTCTTTGTAATAAAGAGTAATGCTACAAGGCTTTAAAGACTCTCTTTAAAGGCAAATACTATCATAGACTATGGAACTGTATGTACAAGCATTTTCAATAAAACTACCAGTAGTTGGAATTGTCACACATGTGCAGAAACTTACACTTATATGGTTCATGTTGGTCCGAACCAGGACTGTTGGTTCAGTTCTTGGTAAGTCTGGTGCACCAGTAATACACTTGATCAGGTGCGCGCACTTCTAGACTATTCAGGCGATAATGTACTGCTTATAGGTCTCTGGACTTCTTCTAAGTCAAGTACGCAACTCACCGAGACCAGAAGTGGTTATCAAGACCCACTGCTAATATTTGACTTGATGACTCCAGAGCTTCTTAACGAAGGATGTGAACAACGTGCGTCCTGATTGATTGGTCTCAACATCCCCCGTGTTTTGTGGCTGGATTTCTCAACTTGACAGATTTAAAAGTGCATGTATCTGATGTATGCCATTCAACACATGCGACGTTGTACAACTTGCCATCATATATGGATTCGTCCTGAAAACAATCTGGATGTTGTAGCCGACAATCTCTGATGAGAAGAAGAATCTCTGACGTTTTGGGTATGGGTTGGTTCCTTTCAGTGACAGAGACAGGGCAGTGGGACTCCAGACATCGAGTAAAACCCATCTAATCCTCTTCGCTGCCAGTGCGCAGTTCTGCGCATATAGTCCGACATGCCCTGTCATCTCCCGGGGGAGCCCCGAGAGGTACCTATCCGTTCATGGACTGCGCTACTCTAGGCGTGCTGGCCATAGGGTCTTGCATCCTGAACACCCTCATGCCCCAATTTGCATTGGGTTACTCTCTCATATGAGAGAGTTATGTTCCGTGGTATAATAATATCTCGGATCGTCGCAAGTCAAGTGGATCTGATTTGCTTGTTGTCTTGCTACCTGGGCAGGGCAACTAATTAAGGGTTGTGTCTCACTTGGCGTGCGAGAGGTTTTGGTGGGGTTCAAGGGGGTATCTCTTCTTCATTTTCAATCTATTGGAAAATTCACTCGACAACTTTGAGTCGTTTTCTCATATGTTGTGGCCATCCAGGTCGCTCAGGATGAGTGTCGGTGGTAGTTGGGGCTCCATTTTGACTATCATTGTCCTATCACTGAGACTATCAGTAACTCATGACTCCTACAGGTCCTTCCCCCGGGACCGCTTGGTGATCGACTCAGAGTGCTTCCATAGCCTTTTCACTGTGGCGACGGTTTACTAAAGGTTTTCCCCACAGGCCCTGTTTCACATCGTCAAACCTAGTGTATATTTGTATGTGGGTCATCTCAAATTAGAATGCATTTGTTGAGAATATATTGGTTACCAGACTGGTGTTGCCTGCATGGTTTGGATGCCACTCTCTTCTGTCCTGAGAAAGCCTCGTGAGGAAGGACAGCTGACTTGCGACGGGATTCTTTCATCAGGATATTATGAGTCGTAGTGTCTATAGTTCCGAAGTTTGAGATGAAGCTCTCCATTAGAACAATAACCATCATTAATACTCTTTATTGAAAACTTCTCGCATGCCCCCGGCGTTAACATGAGGAAGAAAGAGACGCAGTGATTCGAGATGAATAAGCAAATATTCGAGAGTCGCTAGGACCGGAAGAAAAGAAACTGGCCCTAGTACAGCCTAGCTACGAAATAAATACTGACTGTTTGAGTATGTACCTATTTACATAGTAATGAGATAAGTCAGATGTAACTATAGAAACTATAAGAAAAAAATAACAGAGGTGTGGAATGACAGCATATGAAATGAAGTATTAATAAGGAGTGATGACGAGGTGGGAATGAAGAAGTGAGTAAGCACAGCGCGTACTTCAATATAACAGCAACTTTGATTTGATAAATTAGCATAAAACATAAATCGCAATCGGCACATCGGCACATTCAGGAGATACCAAGCCTAGTACTGGGGACGCACAAAGCCAGTCAGCACTACTCGTACATGCTGGGAACATGTGTGACAGGTTGGCGACAGGTTGGCGTTGATGGAAGCAAGAACGGAGATGTTCCAGGAAAGACGCTTCTTCGAAGATATATGTAGTGCAAACCAGTGAACTAGATGCGACATGTTTATCTTCTAGTTTCGGTACTTGTCGGAGTAACATGGACCTAGAATAACTTGCGATATGCCATTCAGGTATGGTCCTCGCCAATTATCTATAAAAATCCATTGCTTCGGCAGAGTTCTCAAATTCGACCTATGATCAGTGAAATTTCATGGCAGGAAATTCTCACTCTATCAAGTTCTTTATCTGGAATGCTGTTGCGCCCTCTCTAATTGCACGAGACTAGAAGCCCGATAAAAAACTGACCATTAAGATGATAATGTCCACACCTATCTTCCTATCTTCTACCAAAATTGTGGATCTTGGCTTTGCTGAAGCAGTTATTGGTCATATTTGCTACACCCTCTCGATGACACAACCGGATTGACATCGCGGTCGTTAAAATCAGCGCCCAGCTGAGGTAGATTTCTCTGCAGCTAATCCGACAAGTAGGACTGCCATAATTTTTATTCAATACTCAATGAATCCAAGTCTGACCATAGATTTTACCTAAAGTGTCATCAAACAGAGGTATGGGGAAAGAAAGAGATATCAAAAATGGTTCCTCCACAGACAGAAAATAATCAGAATCAAAAGTAGCAGGTGATATATGAGTTGCCAGCAATTGCAAACACACGAGGATGTAATGGGAGTAGATCATACATGGAATGCACGATAAAAAGAGTGACTCTGCATGTGAAATGAATATATACATAAACGACAGGAAGAGAGAACTCTGCAGTGGCTAGAAAACTTTCGTAGAGAGAATTCCACTAATATGTCACTATTTATCTATAGCCTCTCCTAATGATCAGCTGGTAGACTCCTGTTGAGGTATCACAGTGTACTTCTTCAACAAGGAAGAGTAACAAGAAACAACGATAGTTGGATTGTGAACGCATACCCAGTTGTGAGTTGAAGGACAAAAGAAAGCTGCAAGGCACCAAGTCAGGCCAAAACGAATGAACGAACGAACGAATTCAAGAGGTAGGCTGAAACACTTGGGAATTGCGCTGTTAAGCACTTGGGCAATCATCGATCCTTTTGTTCACAAAGCTTGAGACAGAGACACTCATGGAATTAACTAGGTTCTAGGAAGGACAATGAGCTAAAGCAACTTAATTAAATAGAAGGTTGAAAAACCTTATCGTCGTCGGTATCTCGTCTTGGAAAATTTGATCCATGGAAACACCTGCTAACCGAAGATCCTGAAATTTGCGATAAATGAACGGAGGTAGGTCCTCCCAGATCCTCGCGCAAGCTTGTTCGAGCATTGAGACTGATAACAGAATCAGAGGTCATTGCATCCAGCGCAAGGTTAAAATGTATGCTCACGTCGCGAGGTATGAATTAAGGTAGACTTGTTTCATATCAGCCAATAAACCTCAGGAAAAGAAAAAACTATGACTCACGTTTGCTCAACAACAAGTAGAATCCTTCACAAGGAGGTCAAGAATCTTCATCAACTAGGATGGAAGTTAACTTACCAAGGAAGATGAAATTGTGGGGCATGGTAGCATAGGTGATCATTCCTGCCATGGCGTCAAGTCTGAGAATTTGGGTTCAAAAAGTTTGATGACTGAGCGACGAGATAGTCACTCACGCAACGAGCAAACTGGTATTGATAGTGTATGCCATAAGCGCTTGTATCAAATTATTCGTCCGCTCAAACCCAGTGCGGCACTTCCATAGATAGAAACAAAGAGAAAGAGCTAGAAGGACATCAGAGCCCGTACCAGACGCGAAACTGAGATAAAACAAATTCTGAACAATCATCAGGTCCCCGAGATTAGTGAGGATTTCAGCAAACAGACATACCGACAGGGATTGGAGCTTCAGAAAATCCTGTATCGTAAACGCCTTGACAGTAATGACTATGAATACGTACCACTCAGCATCACAGGTCGCACAACGAAGAATGAAGCATACCGAAGCCAACAGCTAAGTAGGGTTGTGGATTAGACTGTCAGGTTTCCAAGAAAGTGCGAGCAAACCAAGATCCAAAGATGACATAGCCATCTGCTCCAGAATTAGGGTCGGAGTGTAGATATGAAACATGATCCCTCACAATGAGTATTATTATCCGCCAGTTCCCATCGCTCACTATACAAGATGTTATGAGAGATAGAAGGGATCCAACAACTGATTGCCTCACATGCAAAAACACGTCGAGCATACAGGCCCCTGATAATGAAATTGGAAAAGCACTTGCGGATTGTCGGACATTACTCTCAAGCTCGCTTAATCTGGACCTACTGTAGCTACCACGTGTATCTGGAAACAATCTAATGAGAAAGTATTTAAAAAGGTAGTTTGTGAAACTCACAATTACACTCCATACGACCTTCAGCATGACCGTAGGATTCGAGTGGTTCGTCACCAAGTAGAAATAGAGAAAATGACCATTGAGGATAGCATCGAAAGTATCGAGGACCCTTCGAAATAGATATGACAAGTGAGTATGATGAGCTTGGAGATGGTCACACACCAGAGGAACGCAATCTACGCGAGCGGGGGATCACACGAGTGAATATCGCGGCGCCTTTGAAGATATGCTCACCGTCCATTTGAGATATGCAGGGTCTTTATACTCCTGAATAAGATAGTTGTACATCTGCAGACAAGTGACACCGTAAAGTCTGCGATGCACGATGAACAACGGTCCAGTGATGAGATTGAATAACATACCCTGTCGCACACAACCCTCCCACTAGCAACGCTCCAAATGTGTTATCATATTTGATGTCCGCGAGGTTCAATGACATTTTCTGTCTGTATCTTTGTCTCAAGTGTGGAGGAATGAGAGGGAACCTGTTAGAAAGGAGAACCGACCCTTCCAACTGTGTTCTCGTATAAGTACAGAAACAAAGAAAATTGATCACATGGACATATCCCTTAATCTATCCCTTAACCTTAACTTCCCTGTGCCGAGCTGGCGTGAGAGAAAATTGCTGCACCTTGCCGCCAGCGAAAGTAATAGACATCATTCCTGTTTCAGTATTTATACCACTACAAGCAGGGTGCTATGACGGTGCTACTTGAAGCCTCCAATCATAACAACAGTCACATAGTTTTTGAGCTTTTGGGTGAACTTGACTATAAGATATCTCTAGTCAGGAAGATAATCTGCTCTCTGATTGGATCGCTACTTGGTTATACTTTCCTCCAAAATAAAAAATAAAAGCTGCTGCTCATAATACAGAAGACAGAAGACAACAAAACTGAGACATGGATATCACTAAGAATAATATACTACAAATAACACTATCATTATCCTGGCATGAAAATTGTTTTTTGATAATGTAGCTGTATTATGTAAAAATAATTAACTTTGGTGAATTGTCCCGTGCCTAAGGTATTTATTCATGATGTTTAGGTAATCACTCAACCAGTTGATACCTCCCTCACCTTGGCCTCCATTGTCCCAGGCTTCAAACTGTAATGACTTGCACATTTAAAGAGAATATTTATAATATATCCACCTGAATGCTCCTCGGACTTCATAGATGTCGTGCTCAGGCGACATCCATCGGAATATCATCTGCGGTACCGAAGGCATTGTCTTGTAAGCCGCCAGGGGTTTATTGCTGCTTTAGGTATTTAGCCTAAAATTAGGACGTGTTAAAAGACTGCGAATAGGCAGATTCCAGTAGTACTAGGTATCGAAGCGTGGATAGTAGGATAGTAAGATCACAATTTGGTGCTTCGGAATGATCATGTAACGACATTTTTGATCGCTTCAACAAGGTTCTTGGACCTTGGAATGGAGCTTTGTCCAGACCCCCCTTAAAAATCAGTAGTAACCATAGAGATGCTTTTGAAAGCTTATCACAAGCGCAATTCCGGTCAGACCCCGTTCAAGTGCCCTCCTCTCCAACGTCCATTTTTCCCCCTAATAACATACAACTTATTCCCCCCAACCATGCCATGATTGCTTGGGATTGCTCAGGCCTCCTCTGAAAATTCAGACTGTTTATTACAACAACTCGTGGTTTCCAACGCTCCTCTATCTGAGTATTCCTTCGAGTTATTCAGTTTGGACAAGTACTGTTCATCAGTGCATTCTCGCCACTCCCATATATGCACCCACTATCAGGATACTGTAGACTAATTGATCAATCAAACCGGCACACCGGCACATCCCTGGGCGCCATTTTCTGATATTCTGATTTCAATCGAATCTGCAATACCAATATGTACACAACATGCCAGGTAGATCCAAAAATACAGAATAGGGATAAGGATAAGGAAAGTTGTTGATAAAATGAATGATGCAACTCCTAATCAACGGGAGTGAAATGTCCAATAGAACTATAAACAATACTACGTAAATAGGAGTGAGAGCGCAACGAGGGTCTTGTTGGTTCAGTTTTTGATGAGGTATCCAGGAAACGACGAAGAGCTAGTATGCGAACTCGGATTGCCTAATCAGCTCGAGCGCCTTCTCCGAGCGGGGTCTTATGTCACACTTGAATGGGTTTGGTGTCCTGAAAGAACAGCATGCCTCGCAATGAGTTGCAGAGCACCTGATAAATATAAACGACTGACCTGAAAACGAGATTCTCGAAAACATATTCGGGTTCAATAGTTTTTCCCTTCTCATCTATGGCCTTTGTGATGTTCATTGTTGCAATGATTGATGCAATCAGTAACCAATTGGAGGAGTCCACGAGGTTAGCTCCAGGACAGCGCCTTGAATTGAGGTATCAGAACAATTTGTATAGTTCATAAGCTTCAATACAAACCTCCTCCCAAAACCAAATACGTAGTTTGCTGGGTTTCTTCTCCTCGCAGTCTCTGTATCAACGTCCTCCATAAACCTCTCTGGTCTAAACTCATCGGCCTTTGGGTATATTCCCTCATCACGTGTGATTGTCCTGTCGTTACGTTGTCAGAACTTTAAAAAAAAAATTTTGAGATACAAACCAGATGTTTCCAAAGACCTAATTACCAGAGATGAAAGTCTCAGGAGCGTACATGGTCTAATAGGCCAAATTACTTACCAGTGATCCCTTAGGGATATGCATGCCTTGGTAAACATCGTCCTCCTTGAGCTGGTGAGGGAGACCTCAAATGGAGATCAGACTACATGCCTCCCGCCATATCTTTAGAACTCACTCAAGGGAACAGGGACACCCCAGCGAAGAGACTCATTTATGACAGCTTGAACTAACGGTGGCATCAATACGTGTAAAGTCTAGTGGTATCAAATTGCCATTTACCGTAGGGTAAAGAATTCCGATCCGCCATTGTCGGTAGCCTGTCTGTTCCAATAACACTGTCAATCTCTTTCTGGGCTTCCATTAAGGCCTCAGGGTGGCTGAGCATTGCCATGATGAAGTGACAAAGGGTTGTAATAGTCTAAGAGTAAATTTCAGATCAGATGTTGGCGATGGCAAAGAGACAACGCACGGTGTCAATGCTGGCGGAATACATGGAGTTGGCAGTCCATTTGAGATCAAATTCAAATTCCTCATTAACCTTGGACTTGTCATCTTCGAGGAGAGCCGAGCAGAAAGAGTTTTTGTAGTTACCAGCCGCCTGTAAATACGGCATAAGGTTGTAGCAACAAAGTCGTGATAGGCAACACACCACGCTGTTCTTGACATATTCATACGGTTTCTCTACAAGCTCTTCGAATTTAACCTTCCATTTTGCTGCCTTACGTTTGAAACCAGAACCAGGAACCCAATCAGGCAAGTACTGCAGCGCGGGGATAATATCCACAGGCCAGATACCACATCCCGAGGCAATGTGATTCGCCAAAAGATCCACACACTCTTCTGCGAGCTGCAGTAATTCATCCTCACTGGACTTGACTTCATAACCATAAACCACAGACAGTGTCAAACCACCTGCATATCGTCGCGTGTGAGACTCATAGTTGGAAGGATCCGCGGCCAGGCGTCTAAGGAAAGCAACGGTCTCGATCTGGAGTAGGGGGTAATATGCCGGAATAGCTTGGATCCCGAATGCCTGATGTAACAACCTTCTCTGACGCTTTGACTGATCACCGTACGATGTGAACGCCACCTGTAAAGATACACGGGTAGTAAGATACAACAGAGCCAGAGTTCCGATCTTGTGCCGCCATCACCGTGATCCGGATGAAGGGAAAGGAAGTCAAGGAGAGAAATATCTATAAACCTACCATGTTCTTGCATCCACATCTACAGCGAAGAAAACGGGTCAATTACCCACGTGTGAAGAAGTGATAGGTGATGGATGGAAGCAAAAGTGATACCCACAACTCGCCTGTCATGACCTGCTGGGGCCTATCGGAGTAGATGCTCCCGCGCCTGTCGAGGAGATTGAAGGCCGCCTCGGGACTATTGAGGAAAACGAGACCCTGGCCAAACACATGGAGATAAACCACATCACCTGTGTCACGAGGACGGTCACGAAATTGCAAGGAAAAAAGTTGACAGGTCAGTTTTTCAGCATGCGTATATGCTGATGGATGGCTAAATGTGCCCACCATAGCGTTTCGCCCACTGAAGGGCTGGGAGCCAAAGCTCTTTCGTGGTGAGGTCCCTGATGTTGCCCACGACGGGAAATGGGGTGGGGCCAGGGGGGAGGGATGGAGTCGAAGGTCTGAGTTTTCGAAGCCAGACGAGGACGGCAATTAGGAGGCTGGCGGAGGCAGCGAGGACGGATGTCGAGGGCATGTTGAGAGGGGGAAGGGGAGGGTAGGAAAAGAAAGAACAGGGAGTCAGGGTCTTTTATACCTGGACAATGTTTTGAAGGCACCCATCCGGGACTTCGGGAACTGCCAGAGCCAGACCACTCGTGCTCATCCCCACCAGTGTAGCACTTGTGCTTCTTTCTCGCTTCGCCTTTTTATCTGAGCCAAATCGCTGCTCTCAGATCCAGATGTGCGAGTACATCATTGTTCGGCCATCTGACGAGCGGAACCTTGCGAGCCTGTCGGCAGTCGGGCTAGCGTTCATCTCTCAATGTCAACTTTTTCATTGATCAAATGAATACTGCCTCATCGGGATCGGCATTTACTTACTGGGCGACCCTGGTCGCAAGGTTCACCATGGTCTCTTGGGAACAAGAGGAACACTATTGAGTTCCAAGCGCTCAATGAAATGAAGTTCTGAATCTTCCCATTCAAGGCAAGTCAACGACATCAGAAAATCACAGGCTTTACTTCACAATTTAATGGAAGAAGAATCACCTGGGAGCCCAAGCTATAAACGTTACCTTCGTCTGATGTCTGCATTTCGGAAAAAAATCTTCCATAAATCTCCATATGTCAAGTTTCACCGCAATGGCCCATATACAATCAATCACTGTATCGTCTTAAACCATCTAGACTGTTAATGGAAAGCCACCTTGCAACTCCCAATATCGTATCTGCATCGGTGGATCAATAATTTGGCATTTCCTTCTTGGATTGTCAAGCAATATATATAGCCACCATATACTAAAGGGTTTAGTCCAAGAAGTTTTAACCCACGGAGATTGTTCGTTTGCCGTTCCAGTGTCTCTGAGCCACAACATGTCCCACAGCATATCTGACTCAGACAACAACGATCATCAGCAGAATCCGCTCTTTTGATATTCTTGCAAGATCATTTCGGCGAGGTGACTAGATTCTCGGTAATGAGGTAAGGCGAGTTCCATGGATACGCTACAAGGACTAGAGAGTAGCAAGAATCTAGAGGATTAGGACAGAACGCTCTGACGATCTAGAAGAGATCGACAAGCTTTTTTTCCAGCTCCAAGAAGTCGTGCGAGAAGGAGAGCTAGAGTTTCTCATCACGTACATACATACGTGTGAAGAAGAGTTTTGGCTTGATTTAAGATTTGTATAATAGTAGCAAGTCGGAGCTCCTGCAGTCACCCACTAGGAGACGACACTTCATACATCGCAATGCCAGAACTCACCGACGACGGTCATCCCAACACATAAGAAGTAAGTCGCACAACAAATCACGGAGGATTAACTCGACTGATAACAAGTCCTCTTGAAATTCAGAGTTCATCGCGGAAACGCCACTGATCCTCGCTAAAAATCAATACCCGCATGATTCAATCATATTACCCAAGAGTGGCGTTCAATAAACTATCCAACTCGCCATCTCTTCGGTGCACTGAAATAGAGAACAAGTCCCAAAAAGACCAAAGACTGAAGACGTATGATCGGTCAAGTGTAGTGATCATAAGATGATCACTACACAAGATAGGTTATAGACAACACGCTCAATCCATATATGTCAGTCATATGTTCTAGTCCCTCCCTCTAGTGGAAAGGGAGCCGAAACAGTCTCTCTCATGAAGATGCCGTCCGGAAAAATAATTAAATGTTGACTGACCTTAATAAAAAATCTAAATTGACAGGTAGAGGTTCCGTCTCCAAAACCCATTATCCACAAGCGGTTTCTCCGATCAAGGGGATGAACATGCACAGTAGTGGAGTTGAGAACGACATTATCCATTATCATTACTCCCAGCCCATACGTCAACTTATCGACACTTCTGAGTCGTCTTACTTACTTTGATTTGCAGTAAGAGGTCCGTTGTCGTCTTCATTGTGACAAAGGGTAGGGCACGAATGATCATTTTCATAACAGTGTTGATGGGCTTGCTCAAAGCGGTCCTGAAAACGCAACACAGGAGGTTAATTTCCGAGTCATTAATTTTGATAGATTACTTGATTCCAGGTACACGTTCCGTTTTCAGCATTTATTTGTCAATCGCAATAGGCAAGACGTGACGAGATAGAACAGACCCCAGGTGAACTAAGGACTTGTGTTATCGCACAGATCATCTACCACGAACTGATGTTCAGAGATTCAGGGTCAGATTACTTACCTAATTTTCACAACAACATATGTCAGCCGTAATACCATCACCACGCAGTACCATGACTTTCGCACAGACTTATGTTTCAGTGATCGAAAAAGGTAAGCCAGACTCAAGACTGATATGTATTGCCTAGTGAAACCCTCTTGTCCCTCTTCTGTGGCAGGAGGTTCAAGAGTAAGACGACTCAATTGTTACGATCTCATTGATTGGTGCCTTGGGACCAGCATGTGTTCCCTTCCCTCTAACACTATTAGAGTTGTTTTATCTTCATATTTCATATTTACTATCCTTATCTACTCAGCAGACCCCATGGACATCATGATCATGCTCTTTCTTTACTTGGGTATAGACGGCTATAGATACAGATTTATTTATACTTACCGATTATATTATTCCCTTTCCTTTCTCAAGTCTTTACCTTATTTGTAATCTAGGCTAGTTCCTGAGGTGGAGGTATAACAGGAGTACAACACAATCCATTGTTCATGCTCATTACCACTAGTTTACCACCTTACCAGATAGACTAGTTATAAACTGGTTCCGTGCTCTTAGAAACAAAACTAACAGCCTTCTCTACAGCCTTCTCATGCGACTGCTATGCTGCTACACTACATCTATGATGGTACCTCATATCCCTGATAGCAGTTTACCGTTCTCATCGAGGCAATGACAGCCATCAGTCACTCTTGCTCTAATAATATTATACACATTCATGGTATCATACAAAAAATCTCATGCTAGTGAAGATTTCGTCGAAGCCACGTACTTCCCACTACCATTCGCAAAAATATCCTAAAATTCGCCTCATCTCAGACAACGAGTCTCATAAGCCATGCAAGCCACACACCTTAATGACACCCTTGGTAATCTGGCCGAGAGCCGTTCTACTTTCGTACAGAGGATATATCACCACTGCGAAACATGAACAGAATGTCCACGCAATACCGACTGACACCCATGCTGTTAAGTCTTTGACACTATATGCACGTGCTGATCCAAAGAGAGGCAGAGGTATCAGAAGAATAAGGACGGTAAACTTCAATCAAGTTGTCAGCATTGCGCAAAAACGCAGTAAAAGGGATAAAACGCACAAGGCCAATTGATGACCAAGTCGCGAAACGAAACGCCTTCTTCAGTTCCACAGGATCAAGCTCATCCCATTGATCGGCAGCGTCGAGGGACTCCGCCACAGATGTAGTTTCCGTCGCAACTTCAGCCTTCTTCTCACCCACAGACCCCCCATCTGAAGGTGATGATTCAATACCTGTTTGAATTTTGGGCATGTTGAAACTACGTGTCGCCTCCCAATCGTAATTATCAGGCCACTGCGATAAAACAGGTCAGAAGTGATTGCCTTCGAAGGAAGGAAAAAGGAGTCTTACGATGAGAGACGACACAACAGCGACGATGGCGCCAATGAGAATCGATACTAGATTGCCAGCCAACATCTCATAGTCACCACCTGATGTCACAACATTGATTACACCATCGTTGAGCTTTGCAGTGGTTACAAGCCAGGCAATGAGTCCAGAGAAAAAGCCAAGAACTGATCCACCGATACATCCCCATTTATTAGCTTTAGACCAGGTGATACAGAGCGCAATGGGAGCAACACCAGAGCCAAGAATAACGCCCATGAATGTCTTCAATCAAACATCAGTACAAATTCGCAGTAGTCAATCAGTGAAATACGTACATAAAGCCAGCCCATTGATACTCCAATATAGAAAAAGATGGTCCCCGCGAGGCCACAGACAATTGCCCAAAATGCAACCTATGAGGTGGATCAATGACTTTGATGTCCCCGAACCCAAAAAGAGCTCACCATATAGTGGCTCATCCTCAACACTTGTCCTTCGTCAGCCTTCGGATTGAGATACTTCACATACACGTCATAAGTCAGCAGTGACGATGATGCGATAAGCTCAGCTGAGCATGCACTAGTTACTGCCAAAAACAGCAAAATTAAGATGGCAACAGCACCACCCTTACCCAGGAGGGCGGCAGCGGCGGCAGGGGCAGGAAGGCCGGCAGAAACATCGGCAGATGATAACACTTTCATGTCAGGGTCATCGCGGAGTGCAACAGCAGCAAGACCAAGAGTGGTGGCAAAGGTAAAGGGAATAGCGAACCTGATCAGGTCACAGTTAACCTCAAGAAATCTAGGACTAGACAAGATAGAACTTACCATGCGAGACCACCAAGCAGATATGCCTTGACAGTCGTGGCCGGACGACTAGCAATAGCACGCTGCCAATATGCTTGATCCTGGAATACAGTCGCAAAGTTACCGATAATGTTAATGATGCCGAAAATGATTCCGTTCTTAGACCTCATAGTGAGGTACGATCCCTCGGCGTTACCCTCGACAGGGGCGACTGCGGACACAGCAGACAAGAGCTGGTGCATTCTGCTAGGGCTTCCAATCTTCGGACTCGTCACATATACGGTAAAGGTAAATGTCTGGATCAGCCATTCAGTGAGGATTGATCACAGAGGGAGAGAACAAATGCCTCACAAAGATGATGATGAAAAGGATAGCAGTGTGAGTACTGGAATAAATGGGTCAGATTCGGTCCCCCCAGATCCGCGGGAACCGAGACCCACTAGTCACAAAGCAGCGTAGAACGCATTCCACCAACTACAACATAAACAGCAACGCCTACTGGAATGAGGAAGCAAGCCTTCAAACCGATCAGTTTCTTCAATTCAAGAAGGAACATGTTTCTTACGGCAATAGTATTTATGCCGGTCAAGTCCGTCACAGTAGCGGATCCGCCAAGGATCAACATTGAACTGACGATGATATTCGTGGCAAATCTGAAGGCCAATCTTAATCGAAATGCGAGAGAGCTTTTTCCGAGGAACCACTCACCCGAAAAACATGAATACCAAATGTCCTGTCTTGCCCCACCGAACACCGACAATTTCTAACCACGTGTGTGCGAAGGGCGCATTAAGCTTGAGTTTGGCGGCAAGCTAGAGAGAAATTTCAGTTAGAGATAAGACTATGTCTGAACAAAGTGATACCGACCATGGCGAATAAAAGAATCTGTACAGCAGCACCGGCACCGTACCACCAAGGTCCGCTAATTCCAAATTTATATGCAACAGCACTGCTTTGCAACTAGATGAACATGGTCCGTCAGCAAACTCGAAAGCATGGAATAGACACGATATACCAATGTGGCCGCCCATGTCCATGCAGAAACAATACCAGAAGCGATTAATCCGGGCTTGACACTTCTCGATGCTGTGCTAAACTCCTCCGAATCTCTCGGCGAAAACGCAGTATAACGTGCTTGTAGTGCAGTTATACCTAGCATGAAGGCACTAAAGAAAAGACCTATACCGATAACTGAAGTGGAGGCCTCTTAGACGCATCTTTCGAACTGGTGGAAAAGACTCACCGACGCCATAACCGGCTCCTTGTGGTAGTACGGCAACATCCAACATGTTTTCTCAAAAAAGAGGAGAGGTTCAAAGCCGAGCGGAGCACACAGATCACTACTGGTGATATGGAGAAGGAAAGTGCTGGCTTCAGCTTCAGTATACTCGTACTGTATGTGAAGTGTTTTTATACCAGACCGTCCCGGGTTCATTTTGACCTAGTAAATCCTTATCTTTGAGGTACCGCAGCCATGGAGAGATAAAGGTCGACTAATCACTCGACCCAGATACGAGGCCGATAAATAATATATCTTTATCTGTAAACCCTGTTTCTTTGGCATTATCAGAGCATTTTATCGAGCCCTCGGGGAAAAGACGATCTCAAGATGGATGAAAGCAGGAACCCAGGTTTTGATAAAAGGCCGAAGGTCGAGACAAATGTAGCGATAGGCAGGAATTCTTCGTTTTCCAGCCCAGAGCATTCCCAGAGCATTGCGATATTTGCGGCTAATAACTAGTCAGTGATCACAGACTGGGAAAATCATAATGCGAGGCCTAGCATAGACTGAAGCCTGCTCACCCAAATCTAAGGATGTAAGGCACGTCGTCTCGTATGAATTTTGCTATCGTGCAGAGATGATTGGGGCGAGACAAGAGACGTGCGAACTCTGTGCTGTTTTTGACTGATTGCCGTTATTTATTAAAAATGCTTTGTGGATAATCCAAAACCCAAGCGAGCGATCGGTCTCAATGCGGTTTTTTTATAGTTGTCGGTTGAGATAAGAAAGTTTTTAAGAAAGTTTTATCGGCTGAGCCCGGCTCACTTATCTCCTCAGGTACAAAATAACATTATAGTCCCTTATCTTCAGCGTGCTGTCCGAATGTCATAAAAAAGCTACTAGTACCTCATACACGAGACACCAGAGGGTTCGCTCTTATTTGCTAGTCATCTCGCTTGCACTGACAGATAGAAGAATCGCATGTGTGTTACGGGGTCCTAACCCATTGAGAAACTACTCTACTACCCAAATCTTTATATGTACTATTAGTCCGTGTGTCAAACTACTAATGTCTGTGGATCTGGGAACTGAACTAAGTGAGTGTCTAAGATCGAGGGGAAACGGTTGAGGTTGATGGTAGCTGCCAGGCCATAGAGGTCCAGATATCTTCGAGCCTCAATGGCAGCAGACAGAGTCCTTAAGGAGACCAAATATGAGTCTTGGAAGCCCTATCTGCAACCTTAGAGGAAATAACATCTTAACCTTTACCAATTACACACTCAGCACCTCACTGCTTCAAAATGGCAGAGCTACCAATTGTATCCCCTGCCCATGCCCAAATTAACGAAATCCTTACCCTCCTGCAAAACAAAGCAAAGGTCATCCCGACGGATATTCAGGGGTCTCATAGAGTCTATGGTGGAGAATGGACACGAAGTTGGATGGAGACATGAAAAATAAAACGTCTACGATGGTGAGAAAGAGAATGATATACTTTTCTGGTGATCTTCCCTCAATCCTTCGGGCAAAAATTAACTTCGGGTTATCCGTTAGAACGGGTGTGTATCCAGAAATCCTCACCACACTTGCAAAAGCTCAGGAGATCGATCAAGACCAAAGTCCCAATAAGTAGTAGACAAGCTCTCCCCGTACCAACCCATCTAGGACAACCAACTTACCCACCTGCTGCCCTCACCCTCAAAGATGTTCGCAATTTCTCTCGCAACTTGACGATCAGCCTGCTCACTGGGATGCAACTCGTCGTACCTGCCCCCGGAAATCATGCTTGAACATTTCTGCCAGGAGCCAGTGGGGCGGTATGTGCTCACCAGAGATAGCTATCACGGTCAGTTCCATTGACAATCGTACAGACGCTCTCGTCAGATAAACCGACTTGATATATGCAAGAATCGATGCATCCAGTCACGTTGAAACTCGGGGCGGTCCCGTTCAGATAGTTCTCTGGATTGGCGTACATGTCACCGAAGAGACTGTGTGAGTCGAATAGACCTTTTGTCAAACGAGAACATGAGCGTCTCCTGACCAATAGTCCGATTGAAGATGGTATACTGACCGATGTGTGCATCATGGAGTTGAGATGCAAGGCTCTCGAGCATGAGCCCGGTCAACGCGTTAGCAGAGAGAACGAGCTCGCGTATTGTAATACTCCACTCCGTGGTATTGCGCTCAAGATGCCAATACCTGTTTGGCCAAGATTTGTCAGAATAGAGAGGAACAAGTTGCAGAGGAACCATCTATCAGAGTTTAACCAACGTCATCCGATGCTAGATGAAATGAAACCACTTACATTCTGAAATAAGAAGTTTCTTGCTCCATTTTTATACATCGTTTTCACCCAATCAACCATACATTGAGCAACATCCACAATCGAAGCATCGTTATCCCCCGTCAACAAGGAACTAACACCAATATCGTTCGTCCCAATCCATAAACTATACAGCGTATTCTTCTGATCCAGTTTAATCGTGTGATTATTCTTTTCGTCCAGGAAAGTTGGAATTTGTGATTCAAACACCGGGGGGAAAGGTCTAAAGGTTATGTTGTTCGAGCAGGTCGCCCCGGCTTTCGCAAATGGGTATAAATCGATACCAGCGTAAAGGGCGACGTATTGAGGCCATTGTATTGTTCCACCGTTGCTTATGAAAGTGGTATCAGTGTAGCTGTCGCCAAACGTGACGAGGGCCTTGAGCTGGTTTTTGTGGAAGGGCTGTGGGTAACTAGGGTCGTGACTACCGCCGTCATTGTCATTCTGAGTTTGCTGATCAGCGAGGACAAGAGAAGGAAGAAGGAAAACTAGGATAGCGAGGATGGTATATTTCATGATGAAGCTGCGATGCAGCTTTTTAACTGTCTACATATAATCCGAAGGGATAGCACTGCACTGTACTATTGAACTAGGCACCTGACCAAGTTTGTCCAGATGACCTGCCTTTGTATGATGGTAATTAGCCGAGGTATATCCGAAACTTTACTAGCGGATAATTGAGAGTGTAAACAATAGATTGGAACTACGCCGCTAAGAAGCTCTCGAAGGTGCTCTGACGACGACGACAGCTTGTTGCTATGACGTGATACTACCCCTTTATGGGCCTTCTTCGCACGGATAGGTCCTATCAACACAGCTCGTATCTTGAACCCGTTCTATGTCGTCCCTCATCATCGATAGTTATATCAATCTCCCCCAGGCTGTCCTTGAAGTTCTTGATGAGGGCCAGCCAGTTTTTAACCGCGTCGCTATCGTGTCTGCCTCGGACAAGGATACGTCCGAAACTAGTAGCCCAGTGCCCACCGCCGTAACTCCTGTGCCAGCGGGAGTGAATTCAGCACTCATTGTCAACAATGTTAGGGAGATTCATTCCAGCGACCACACATGTGTCTATAGCGCTGAACTTGATTTGCCCAACACCGATGAGTTGATCGATGTTGTACTCAAGATCACCAAAGTCAGTGGACCGAGGAACGATGCTTTATGGCGCGAATACCAGAAATATGAGGAACTGGCAGAATTTCAAGGGAGATTTCTTCCTCAATGCTATGGTCTCTTTCAAGCTAGTCTCGCTAAAGAGGCAGAGGATGAGGAAGAGCGGGAAGAGGAAGAGGAGCGGGAGTCAGATGTAATATCATGCCTTGTACTCGAGTATGGCGGTGACGCGTCCGCACCTGAATTGAACAAGAATACGAAGGAATTTAAGTATGTACTTTCACTCGACGACTCGAGATTATAAATCTCTGGTCTAAACACCTACAGTTTATCCGTTATCAAAGCCTTGGAAGAGCTTCACAGCGCAGGATACACTCACGGGAGTATCCAACCGAGTAACATACTGAATAAACAGGGTGCTCCGGTCTTCATTGACCTCGAGTTTTCCAAGGGCGAGCACAGATGCGAACGTGTGGCCTCTGTTATGGACAGTGGGTTTGAGAAGCAATCAGGCGATTTGGGATGCTCCGAGATCTATCATGCTGTTCGCAAGATGGATCTTTGGAAAAAGTCTGACCAGTCTCCGTCCCTGTAGAAAATATAATGAAGATCATTTATTTTTTTCCTTCCTGTTCCTGGTTCTATTTTGCATTTGTAATATACATCTAGTATTCGCTTCTCCTGGATCTGGAATTGATGATTCTACATGGAATTTAGTTAACCTGAACGTTGATCCAATGTGCACGTTAATCTTTTTTTAATTTTTTTAATTTTTTTTGAATCAACGATTTATTACACGGGGCGCGGTGGCAGACCGTGGTAACTACTTCGTAGCTATGTAAATACAGACTAGAAAAAAAGAAAAAGAAAAAGAAAGGGAAAAAGAAAGAAAAGGAAAAGGATAGAGAAAAAAAATTACATGACTGAGTGTGTTGATGTCACCCTGCTTTCATGGAGCTCCAGTTGTTTTTTACTGTGCCAATCCTTGTTGAAATGGATTTTCCAGAATGGACAAGTGTTGCTGTCTGCTTGGTGCTCCTCTTTGCAGTTGATGCACTTGAATGTGTGAGGACAAGGCTCACCTTTCTTTGTTTTGAGCCTTGGGGGATTGGTCTTCAAATTTTCTTTACAGCACCACACCATCTTCCTGTGGTGCTTGGTGTTATGTGGTCCATTGCATTTGACATATCTGGACCTGTGTGCTCAACATGTGAGAGTCGAGTGGCCCCATTTCCAACAGTTCTTGCACTGTGGAACTCCAGGGTTCATGTTTGTGCTATGTACCATAGCAATATATCATCCAACATTGAATCACTGGTTGATGATGCTCTTAGTCTTGGACCCATTCTGTAAGTCCCAAATGTCAATCCATACCACTGCCATATCAGATTTGAAGGACACTTTGATGATTCAAGGTTTTGATGCTAGTACAACATTGTTGAAAATGTGCAATTCCTTGATGTCATATGTCAAGTCCACTCATTTAGAAGATATGTCTCCACAGTGATGCTGTCATCTCAATATATATGAAACAAGCCCTTCTTCCAACACATCCCCACAGTGGTGATGCAACAATATGGATATCTAGTCTTTTATGATAGAGATACTTCTATTGAACTCAGTCTTCTATAGCAGAGTTCTCCTACTTTACTTCTATCAGTGTTTCACCACCAAAACCTCCACTCAGAGTGATACACTGAAACCCTGAACATCTCCTATATCTCCAATCTGTATATAAGACTAGTAGTTATACTATAATTTGCTAGTTTGATAATTGATGGAGATAATTCTTATTGAACTCAATTTCTGGTGTTTAATGGCAACAGACCAAATAAGCACTCATCTCCATCTCAGACTTTATCTATTTCTCTGAAGTTGTGACTATATGGCAAATAGATAGCACAGCATATAAGTTGAAGCCAAGGTTATTCTACATAGTCCACATCACCAAGTTCTTTTTACAAAGTTACATACTCTATGTATTTCCAAGCTAACTCCACAGACTTCCACCTTCTGGTGTGAACTGTGCCTAACAGTATTATCAGACTTCCAAGTCTGCTATTACTTCTAAACAGTTCTGTCTGTAAAACAACTCTTTTTGCACTTCAAAGTTCAATAGCTTTTTTCTGCTATAATGTCATATACAAGTCCACCTGTCTGGAAATTACATTCCTGCAATGAAGTCATCTCTAAAACATACAAGCCCGCCTTCCACAGTGGCCACCTTTCTTGCAACACATCTTATAGCAGTACTGTAACTATCTGGGTATTCTGTCTTCCACAGTAGAGATACTCCTATTCAACTCGGTCTTCCATGACAGAGTTACTCCTGTTAGTGTTTCAACACTGAAACCTCCACTTGGAGTAATAGAGGTTTTACCACTGAAACTCTAAGCATCTCCTATACTATCTGTTTGTATATAAGACTAGTAGTTATACTGTAATTTACTAGTCTGATAATCAATGAAGATAACTCTTATTGAACTTGATCTCCAGTATTCAACAGCAATATACCAATCAGCACTCACTCCTATCTTGGACTTCTTCCTATCATCTGAAGTTGCAACTATGTGGCAGACAGATAGTGCAGCATATAAGCTGAAGCCAAGGTCATTCCACAAGTCTGTTCATCTCCGAGTCCATTCTGCAGACTTCTACCCCAGTGTGAACCGCACCTAACATATAACTCTTCAACCTATTCAGGGTTAACTCTGGTCCTACTGCTTGAGATATCCTTCAACAAAATTTTGTATTTTAGTGATGACCTTGCTGGGACATATCTGCCAAATGCCTTATGATGCTCAAGATACATCTATCAAAGAGACTGATGATCTCCAAGGTCTCAATCTATACTATTCAACCTTCTTGGACAGTTTCACCTATTCCCAACCCAAGTATCATCACTGTGTTATAATACACATGAAGATTAACATTTTCTTTCTTTTATCTATTTTTCATATTTCTTTTCTGTTGAATTTCCTTTTCTTTTATTGACAATGAAGAGGCACATGACTGTAGTCACATGACATGTCACATGATGTGATGTCATAAAGCCTAGAATAGACTAGAGCAGGCTAAAGCAGTTTAGATAGATGATATCAAGGAGCATGTTAACTACATGGCTATCTCATAGTGTACATATAATGTACTCATAGACAATGTATGGACATTAGAATAGGATATTTATTAGGTAGCATGGACCATGTGTAATTTATATAAATAGGGTAGCAATTCAGCAGAGACTCCTTGTCAAGTTCTCTTGTGATTCCCACATCGATAGCCTACTGAGAGCTTTACTTGTTTGTGTGATTATTAGACTTGATATCTAGTGGTTGCCACAACACACTGTAGACAACAATCCTAATTGGTAGGATGCTCTTGCTACTAATCTAACATCTAATAGATCTAATTCTTCTACTTACTTACTCTGTTGCAACAATAATTCTAATCCAAGGGAAACTAAAGCTTGCATTCTTAATATATTCAGTGGTAACTAAGCCTGACAAGCTCAATAATCTCTTATTTCAATGTTGTCATTATTTCCATGCTAATCCTATGCAATTCAACAAAGATATTGCAAAAATTTACTTTGCAATGACTTATCTTATTGGAGTTACCTAGAACTAGTTTGAGATAGGCCTCAACCAGGAAGACCAGAGCATCCTGTAAGACTAGCTCTCCAACTGGAATCTTTTTGTTGATGAACTACATTGATACTTTGGTTTTTTGGATTCTGTCAGTGAAGTGGCTACTATGTTGGATAACCTCTATATGAAGCCTAGTAATAAGATTTCTGTTATGATCGATGCCTCCTGGAGACAGCATGGAGAAGGGCCAAGGGTATGACAACATGATCGGCTGTGCTGCAAGTAGTCTCAGTCAGTGCCTCATGTAGTAGGTACTACAACCTTGCCTTATCCTTATTGTTTTCTCATGACATTTGTCTCATGTACTACACATTGTATTACTTCTGACCAAGTATATATAGCATAGATACTATCCTATATCTTTATGCTTTACCACTTCTTATAAATTCCTTAACTTCTCTCAAACCTTTGCCTAAGTACAACTTGGACTTTAGCTTAAGGTTGTAACATTTGGTAAAGCATCGATAAGCTCATCTTGCAAGAGAGGTGTAAAGGAACGAACCCAAGGACAAAACTAGACAGAGTTACCTGTTGGGAGGAACCACAACGGGTTCTAGACAAACAGACAATATCAAGGCATTATCAGAATAACTAGAATCCTTGCAGATCACACACAAAGCCTCAATGGATGACGAATGAACAGACACTGAGATGTCAGTAGCACCAGCACCGGTAGTAGTAACAAGCCAAGAGAACGTCCAGGCAGGATTGCCAAAGAACATGGTACTGGACCCAGGGTAGTTTGATGGTGACTGAATGAAGTTTGAAGACTAGTGGAGAGAGATCAGATTATTTCTCAAAAGTAACAGGGTCATAGAGACCAACAATAGGATCACAGTGATCCTAGCTTGCCTCAGGGGAGGTATAGCAGGAATTTATACACAACAGAAGCTTGATGAGCTGGACAAATAATTAGGAACCCAGGATTGGAACAACTTTGTGAAAGAACTCAAGATGACATTCAGCGACAAAACAAAAGTAGCAGATGCTGAATGGAGAATAGAGACATTCAAGCAAGGAAAGAAGAACATAGTGGATTTCATAATTGAATTTGAAGCATTAGCCATGAAGGCAGACACAGATGAGCTATATGCCATCTTTCTGTTGAAGAAGAATGTATGACATGACATTATCAAGATGATATTAGGTTATTCACCCATAGCAATACCTGAGATACTTAAGGAGTGGAAAGTGGCAATCACATCAGTAGAACAAGGATACAAATCCACGGAAGAAAGACATGACTACAAGACCAGCACTGGAATGACTTATAGAGGACAAGGACAACCAATGGACATTGGAAAGTCCAATGATAATTTCAAAGATGGGAAGCCCAAGTGCTTCAACTACAATAAGTACGGCCACATGGCAAAAGAATGCTGAGTGGAAAAGAAGGAATGAGAAACACGAACATGTTTCAAATGTGACAAGAAGGGACATATTGCCAAAGATTGTAAAGAGAAACAGATGATAAAGAAATGGAAGATACAAGAAGAATCAGATGATGAAGACAAACAGAACAAACAAGGTTTTGGCAAAGATCTTGAGTAGGCATGGTACAAGAGATCTCCCATGTAAATTCCCAGAATAATAAATACATTATTCCGAATTGCTGAGCTAGTGAGGGAAAAAAGGAATTAAACATAGAAGCAAATGTCAAGATGAAGAATGGCAAGAAGTTGAAAGTGAAAGCACTAGTGGATTCTGGATGCACATATACAGGAATTGATGAACAACTGGTCAAGGACAAGAGGATTCAAACCAAACTAATAAACTTCTCTTTTGAAGTATTCAACGCTGATGGAACAAAGAATGGAGAGATCAAAATCAATGGACATAAAAAAACTTTGGAAGCAGCAGTAATGGACCTGGATAGAACAGACATGTTCCTAGGACATGACTGGTTGGTCAAACATAACCCAGAAGTCAACTGGAAGAATGGGACTATCAAGTTCACAAGATGTCTGGGAAATTGTACAATGAAACATGAAAACATATGATTCAACTCCAGGAGAACCAAGGCAACAGAAACAACAGATAACAAGGAACAGAATAATGGGGAAATTGGAAAGAAACCAGATAAGATGAACCCAGAAGATTTACCAGAATACATTCAACCATTCACACATCTATTTAACAAAAAGAAGTTTGAAAAACTACTAGAAAGACATAAATGGGATCACGAGATAAATCTGATGGATGAAGCCCCAAAGGAATTGAATGCAAAGGCTTATACAATGACACTGAAAGAGGAAGAAGTCTTAAATCAATGGCTAGATGAACAACTCAAGGCAGGACTCATTGTAGAATCAAAGTTAAGATATGCAACACCCTGCTTCTATATTCCAAAGAAGAATGGTTCATTACAGTTGGTTCAAGACTATAGAAAGTTAAACCAAGTCATGATAAAGGACAAAACACCACTGCCTCTGATTGGAGAAGTAATCAACA
>Ga0157368_1000274_pt1 | contig 24592 bp, 31 predicted proteins | sample AttbisABBM3_FD_113146 | JGI IMG/M metagenome (GOLD analysis project Ga0157368, IMG submission 113146) | Fungus gardens microbial communities from leaf cutter ant in Botucatu, State of São Paulo, Brazil - Atta bisphaerica ABBM3 | ecosystem: Host-associated > Fungi > Mycelium > Unclassified ...
AGTGAGGGACTTTAGGGCCTCTGAGATCGGGGAGTCTTGGTGTGTGGGAGTAGGGTTCTGTTGGCCTGTTATAGTCTTATATAGATTAGCTGCAAGAACTGGGATGTGATCGTCCACGGCAAAATTTTGGCCTGTTAGTGTAAACAATTTCTTGGTCGTCGTGAGGGCGTCTTGTAGGTGTTCCAAGATTTTAGTTCTTAGGGTGCCATGTGTTTCCGTGCGTCCAGAGTTTCCTTGCGGGTTGCTCTGAGTGTTGTGGGAGCGTGTAGGTGTGGTGAGGGGACTGTCGAACACGTCAGAGTTGGGTCTGACGTGTTCCTGTTCGCTGACATTCCCATCGGCTGTGTCGGAATCATACCTGTCCGTGTCTGATGCCCAGCTTCTGTGTCTTTTAGCCTTGGGGGTAACGGGAGTAGTGGGCTTCGTGGGCTGCTTTGGGAGGGTGGTGTGTATGTGGGTTGATGGGCTGGCCTGGTTTGAGGTCGCTTGTGTCAGTGATTCTCTCGAGCCCTGCGTTATTTTATGATTGCTTGGTGGCGGTATATTGGGGGGACGGTGTGCACTGAGTGCGTCTCCTATGCCTCTAGCATATATATCCTTGTGAGGCGCTGTGACTTAGTTAGTGTCATGACGTGACCTGATCACATGTACAGCTCCCTGTAGACGCTTTTAGTCATTTACAGTTGTTCACAGGTAAATCATTGTCTTATTCCTTTTAATCTAGTTATTTACAACTGTTCACAGTTCACTGGGTGATTCTTGAGTTGTGAGAGTGGTTCCTAAGGCTCCTAGGACATAACATTTGTCACCTGCGCTCCAATTCTAACAAATACATCAAGTGAAAGAAGCAAAGTGCTTATTGTGTCTCAACATCAGCTTGAGTACGCACTATATTGATATTCCCACGAGCATCCATGTCTCAAACAGATAGGGTTGCTGTCTTAGGTCCAAGGGGCACATACACACATGAAGTGAGGCATTGCTGCACATATGACAAGGTTTTTTCTAATGACCCATAGGCTGCATATGAGATTTTCGGTAACATCGTGGAGTATGAAGAACTTCGAACAATCTCAGGTGCGAGAGCACATCTGCTTCTTTTTCAGCATCACAGTTAATCGCTTGTTCAGATATCTTAAGTGCAGTTCAGGAGAGTGTACAGATAGGAGTGGTTCCCCAAGAAAACACAATATATGGAAATGTTACTGAGACATATGATTGTCTTCGTCATCTAAAGTGTGGTTTCGTGAAAGGAGAGGTCACCTTACAGATTCAACACTGTCTCCTGGTGCTAAAGGGGATGAAATTGGAAGATGTTGATACGGTGTTGAGTCACGAACAGGTGCGTTCCTTGCCCTGTGGTTCGCTGGTTCTTGGAAACGCTTATGAGAGTGTTGATACCTCACAAGGCCCTAGGGCAGTGCCAGGAATTCTTAGATGCAAACCTACCGAATGCAACTCTTGTAAAAACCCCATCAACCGCATCTGCTGCCCAGAAACTGATAAATAGTCATCGGAATTGTGCTGCTATTTGCTCCAAGGTCTGCGCCAAGATTTTCTGTGAGCTCGAAATACTCCGAGAGGGGATTCAGAGCATGTCGAGTATGTTTGCTACTATATATATCCAGAGTTTTCTGAATAACAATTTGTTTCGTGATAGATAACTTTACTCGATTCTATGTCGTTGTCCGAGATCGGGAGGTACAACTCCCCATAGCGGCTCTGCGTAGAACTGAGGGGCGTGCCTTAATTCGTTTGCGGGCTCCAGGGACACAATCACTCAAAGATATGATTCGATGCCTTACAACATCAGACTTGAATATTGTGCGCATCGACCGCAGACCTTCTGGTGTCCTGCCATTCCGAGATGTCTACTTTGTGGAATTGGCGAGTACACCGGAGTCTATAGAATTTCTCGGACAATCTCAAGCGATCAGATTATGGTCTGCTGCAGTTTCGAGCGCGATTCATCCAATTAGGAGTATGGAGGGAGAAGTAGACCTAATTGGCTTGTGGTAGCACTTTCAACTGGTGGGCATTTATTGATAGTAATGGACTATGCAGTACATTATCTCCGCAGTGATCAAATCTCGTTATGAGGTGTCATGTCTGTTCAATAAGTATCTTCGCTTTTTCTGATCGAGGGAATATACGGCATTTGAATGGTTTGGGATGACTGCAGCAAGAGACAACCAACCTGAGTTCCGACATGTCGCTCCAAAGGCAAGTGCGTAGGCATACCTGGTTAAAATCGACGTATACTCAATCTCGGGTTCAATGACCTTTCCATTTTCATCGGTTGCTTTGGTTATGTTATACGTCGCCAATAGCGAAACCGTGACAATCCAGACGAAATCCAGTCCGATAAACCTGCCAGGGCATACCCTATCCATTTAAATCAGTATGGTGATACCCCTGAAATCAAGATGAACTTGCCGCCTGCCAAAGCCGAAAACCGCATCAGGTATTTCGTTTATGCCTGCCAAAACATTACCTTCAATGTTAAGGAAGCGGTCAAGCTTGAATGTCGCTGGTTCGGGATATGTCTCGGGGTCATGCAAGACCGCCCACACGTTTGGTATCACTGTTATACCTTTTGGTATCTGGTATCCGTTGTATTCATCATCTTCTATCAGACAGTGAGCGATTCCCAGGGGAGTTACGGGATTCCACCGCAGAAGCTTTGAAAATTCATCAGAGGATATCAGGAAGATAAGGGGGAAACGAACTTCATAACAAAGACTTTGCTGTTGGAAACAATCAGTTGAAGAACCAAGGAGGAACAGGACATACGTACAATTAATGGAAGACGAGGTCTGTCGGCAAGAGTGGGTAGACGGTCATTTCCTATTACAAGGTCTATCTCTTGTTGAGCCATCTTTTGGGCCTCAGGATAACATGTCATTGCCAGGAAGAAAGAAAGAAAGATTGACACGACCGTCTCCGACCCGGCTAAAGAACCATCATGCCCTGCCTGAAGAGTTGAATTAAAAGGCATATAACTTGCCTGCATATGCAGTAGCTGCTACATTCTTAATGGTTTCCTCCTCTTCAGCTTCCAGGCCTAGAGCTATGTTCTCCAATACCTGAGCTACAAAGCAGGGTGTAGCTTGCCCATCCCGCTACCAAAATAGTCAACCGAGAAGAGTAGGTTACATAATATACAAATACCATCAGCTCCTTAGTTGTATTGAATGGGGTTTCGACCATCCTACGATTGAGTTGACGCCATTTGATAGAATCGCGTTTAAACTTGGCAAGCGGAAACCACGCTGGCACATAACGAAGAGATGGCAAGTAGTCCTAGAGAGTTCCTAAGACGCTCAGGATGGAATGAAAGATGCTGATGCACACCACGAGATACGTGCCAAAAATACCTGCAGACGTCAAGCCTGCAAGGGCCGCATCGGCAACGCGCACATGTTCATCGCCCCTCTCAGCCACTTGCTGTCCATAAATGAGGTTTAGTGCAACTGCAAGTGCTGTCCTAGATGGGAGTTAGGAGATGATTGGTGCCCTGATAAGCCTGGAGGCACCTGCGTGTTAGGTATCGAAATGAATCGGGGTCCTGGAGCAAGGTTCGGAGAAGGGTATGTGTCTCCCTGAGCTGAAGAGATTGGTAGTATGTTGGAACCGACTGCCTGAAGTGACGATGAAAGAGAGTCCGGTGGCGCTGAGATTGACGGGACGATGAGTTTTATTTATCTGAGAGAATTATGATGTCAACCTTCCAACGGTCACCGTAAGCCATGGTAGAGAAGGACCAATCAAAACCAATACTGGGAAGGACGGTCAAATGGAGGTCGATGGCCGTCGGGGTTCAAGAGGCGTACAGATCGACAACCATGGGACGTATGGGTCTTGATGAGTACATATGGCTTCTCTTGTTGAGTAGATCGTTGACTGCACGGGCTGAGTTGAGAACGAGGACGGGATTGCCCAGGAGCCGAATGTAGATGATGTCGCCTGGAGCTGGTGAGCAATGGATTGGAGTGGACAGGACGAGGCAGACCATAGATCTCTGTCCATTTCGCGTAGGTCAGCCAGGGGTAGAGAGAGGTAACCGAGCGCTGGAACCAGGAGGTAGTAGGCCCGGGGGGGAGAGGGAGGACTGGGGGATGACGAGCACGGCGCAGGACACAGAAGGCGAGGACAACAAGAGCAAGGACGGGGAGAAAGAACATTGGCCTCGTATCCGGCATTTGTATTTGCAATTTATACCTTGCCTCCTCCCACCACATGGCTCTGGTCACCCCCCTGTCCCTCAAGGACATTATCAGTCCTCAGCTCCACCAGATTTCTTTTCCTGCAGAGACATACATCAAGTCAGAACTCAACATCAAACTAGACAAAGGTCCTCTTCTTTCTCCCACAATCCTCCCTCTACTCACATTTCTCCAGATGACCAGATCTGCAGACTCTTCCTCACCCCCGCAGGCTGCCCCCTCGGCCCTCTCCACTGCCCACTGCGTCACACGACACCCTCTGCCCAGAACTTCCAGCCTCCAAAACCTTTGCCCTCTCATCCACGCGAACGAGAGCGCGTCTCCACCGTCTGCAAACACTGGCTTCGTGGTCTCTGCAAAAAGGGTGACGCATGCGAATTTCTTCACGAGTACAACCTGAGACGCATGCCAGAATGCTACTGGTTTGCAAAGTATGGTTACTGTTCTGCCGGTGACGAATGTCTCTACGCTCATCCCAAGGAACGTAAAATCGAGTGTCCAGACTATAACCGTGGTTTCTGTAAATTAGGTCTGTGGTTTTCATCACATAGCAATCCCGTCCTTCATTTCGGGTTCTCCTTAAGGTCCTACGTGCCCTCGCAAGCATGTTCGCAAAGTAGCTTGCCAGCTTTATCTCACTGGCTTTTGCCCCATGGGACCAGAATGCCTCCGCGGCCAGTATGTATATCTCTTTGTTCCCTGCTCCTTTCCTAGTCCACCCACAGCCTATCAGTCCCAAGCCCAACCTTCCATCATCAAGCGCCTATGAACCTCCTCCTCCTCCTTCCACGCGTGACCTGGGACCTCCTCCTCCAGGCTTCGCCAGATATGCCGACCTTGACAAGGCTCCAGGTCTAGCTCCCGGTCCTTCTGCTCAACCTCAGATGCCTCAGCGAAGAGATCCAAATGAAGTCACTTGTTTTAAAGTATGTCTTTTGACACCCACTTTTCTATTCCTCCTCTCATCATACTTTCCGCACACCAGTGTGGTGAGAAGGGACATTATGCCAACCATTGCCGTAACAGAAATGTTCCTGGCAATCGTGGTGGAACAGAAAGAGTTCGCCGATATGGAGGTGACGACTGAGAAACGTGGAAAGGCCCCCAGAATTTTTTGGTCTTTCTGTGGCCTCGTCCAGGTTAATATTATCTGCTAATGCAGAAATGTAAATGACAGCATAGCATTTTGATCCAATCTACACTACACCTAGTGCTTTAGTGTTTTTCTCTGATAACTCAGCAGAGGTAACCTTAATGAGTTTAGATCTGGAGAACAACCTAATTCTGTTCGACTAAGAACTGAAAGGATCACCACCTGAAGTACTGATAATAACTGATCTGGGTCAGACCAATAGAAAGATCAGAGAACTATTGAAATGAACTATTGATTACACCACTCTAGTGAAATCCGACATTCTCCTTGATCCGTTCATCTATCCTCATTACAATAATATGGGCTGGCAGAAAACGTTTACTTTATCTCAGAGGTCCAAGGGATGCCACCTTGTCACACATGAGATCGCTTCTCAGATTCAAGATGGCCTCCAAAACATTCAGGTCTGGATCAGTTTCTCTATGTTTCACCTCACGATGCTCATTTGGCTAGTATTAGGTTGGCATGCTCTTCCTCTTCATGTATGTTCAGTGGTCTCTTTTTAATTGGGATCTATTCTGAGTCTTTTCTAGTCAACATACCTCCGCTGCCTTGACTATCAATGAGAATTTTGATCCCGGTATGACGAACACTTCTCTCTTCGATATTGGTGATCGTAACGGCTACTCCAGATGTAAGAAAAGGCAAGTACTTGATTCTCTGCTCAAGTAACAACACTAACTAACATCTATTGGCCGTAGATATGAATATGGCTCTCGATAATATGGTTCCAGAATCTCTTGACTGGCGACACACTGATGAGGGGCCTGAGTGAGTGGGCAATATCCAGTCACCAGAGCCAATTAACGATCTCGGCTGTCTAGTGACTCGTGAGATTTGATCTGGTTGTTGCCTGGAAAACCACCCACTCATCAGTTTACATCTCTTCAAGTGTTTCCCACACCAAGACATCTCTTGTCGGAACGTCTTTGTCAATTCCTATCACCAATGGTCGAATGAATTTGGGAACCTGGCAAGGTTGGTACCGCTGGAACTACGTCCCTCACGTTGACCTTTAAACATGTACATGTAGGAATTTATTTGACAGAGTTCAGGTATATGCCTCACTCCAGACGCATTGTTGCAACAATCCTGTCAGTCGTCTATTGCTCTCTCCTTAAAAGCCATCTGATGGGGCTTTCAGATCATAAAGACCAGAGTGCTGTTCTGGAACTGTCAAAAATGGTTGTCATATTGTGTATTCCTTGATCAGAATATATGGAAGGCTGTGGATTTTATTGCGAGCTGATGCGAAGTCATTCAGGCAATGGCATTTTCTCCCTGCAGTCATGGGAGCAATGATATTGATGTTAGTGATCTTTGATTATTGATTACAACTTACCATATATGTATATGATATATGACCACGGGATCTAAGATAGGTTGGTCGACAGGTTGGTCAGGCTGCGTCAGGCTGCGCGTGTGAAATCATATACATGTATCGTCACAAATAAAGAAGGACAGCTGAGACCATGTCAAATCAATTGTAATATTTAACTCCTGTACTAACAGCCAAGTCTACCAAAACCTTTTCTCGAGTTTACTTTGAACTTGGTGAGCATGCCGGGAGCAGCCATTATATCTGTTAAGCTCAAACGGAATCAGGTGAGTTGTGTCTAATCTTGTTGACTATCAAACGCTCAAATATTCAGGCCTGTCGGTCGTGTCGGAGGCGGAAGCTAGTACGCTTGCTGGGATTCTGAGGTTCATATATGGGGAATGAGTCTGACGTGATTCTATAGAAGTGTGATGCCGCAAGACCACATTGCGGAGCATGTGTGAAGTGAGTTAGGCATTTCTTAGAAATTATATCATTATTGAACAAGGATTCCAGACAATGGGATGCATTGGTGAGCGTACCAACACCGATCGGTTACGCGTAAGACGTTGACTACATTTGAAGAATCAAGGTCTTGACTGTCTTTGTTAGGTACCCGACAGAGCCACAATGCTCTTATGATCCAATAGAGGGACTTAAGCTCAAGTCGGAAACAGACTCCGTGGAGAGGATTCAACAACTGGAAAACGAAGTTTGTGAGTCATTCAACAATGGGTCTAGTCCAGCTCACGTTTTGGCAGTGCAACTCAAGAGACAGCTCTTTGAGAAAGAACAGGCACCATGGCGTTTTACCACACCAAACCATCACCAGGCAAAACCTGGAAAATTATCGCCTACTTCCCAGACCTTCTCAGGCCCGTCTGTTCTTACCAGACCTATTAATAGTGCCGGTGGAATCAGTCTTCCTCAAGCCTCACTTACCATGGGGAATTCAATAACACCGGATAGCCCCCTGCAACAGATCCACAGGAGCTCAGGACTCCACACCACTTTAAAGTCGGGCTCAAATCCATTAACGAGCTTGCTTTTCTCTGGCTGGGATCCGGACCTACCTGATCCCAATACATTGAACCATTAGTGAGTCTACTATGCGGAGGTGGATTGAAATATTCTGTTCAGGTCTTTGTTAGTGTCGACGTCTTCTTCCGTTGTGATCCCTGCGGCTCGCGAGTCCTTCATCGACCGTCGTTCTTGGCGTCCATGCGCTTGTCACCTATGGATCCAGGATTCCCTCATTCTTCTATTTTACATGCCATCGTAGGAGATAACTAAATTAGCGAGGTGGCGTCTATCTGATCTTTGGTTTCAGTGTGCAGCGGCCTCGCGATGGTCTCCCCAAAATGTCGTAACTATGCCTGATGGTACTCGACGCGATCAGTTTGCTGAGTTTCACTCAAGCAAAACGCGACAGTATATTGATAAAACGATGACCAGCGGAGAAGACATCTTTTCCGTGATACAGGCTTGTATTTTACTGTCGTGGTACTTTTACCAGGAAGGCAGATGGGTCGAGGTGTGGATATTCGCTGCTTTCCAGACGCGTGTAGCGATTCCTTTGCGCTTCAACTATCCAGGAACGTTCTCCACGCATGGAAATATTTCACAAGATGCTTATCTAGCACCTCCGAAAGGTCTCCGTGACTTGGAGTCAAGGCGGCGTACCTGGTGGATGACCATCATCTTTGATCGTATCGCTTCTGTTGGAGGTTGGATACATGCGGTTGATGAACAGGATCTGGGGACAGAATTTCCTTTACGGGCCAATGATTTTGAGTCTGAGGTGAGTGCCAATATCTATGCTGCGACTTCTTAATACTTTTTTCTTTTTCAGATTGCTATTCCCAGCAATCCACAGGGCATTTCAAGTCCAGATGTCTTTACGCATCATCCGCCACAATACACTGACTCCTTCCTTCTCCTCATCAAAGCAGTTATGCTGTTTGGGAGGGTTACAGACTATAATGTCCGGAGAAACTTACGTGCGTCGACGGCACCAAGCAAGAGTCAGAACCCCTTCTCCTGGGAAGGCTTCGATGATCTGGATAAACTGATTTGCTATGAGTTCCTTGAGAATTTACCCCAGATGTATAAAAACAATACTGGGTTAACTGATGCACCCGGGGGGAGCACTCTTGATACCGATTTGTACATGGTTCATATCATCCCACAAGCGTAAGTTGATCCCTCTGCATTCCACGCGGCTACTAATTTTTACACTGGCAGAGCCGCGATTACCCTACATAATCCATACATCGACTTTACCGATCCTGACAATGTGTCCACTGTACGGTGTATTACGGCTGCAAGAGCTATCTTAAGTGCCTATTATGCCCTGACTGCAACATCCCTGGATATCACAAGACTCCATCCTTTCGTTACGGTAAGTAGTTCAACATGATATACAAGTCGAAGAAGACGTAATTTTTTCAAGATCTGCTGGTACCTCGCTGCCGCTGTGCAGATTCAATTATGTAAATACTTGATTGAGATCAATGAGGCGGAACGGGAATCTACAGTTTGGGATGAAATCAATATATTGAGGCATGTCGTCAAGTTTCATTTATACAAGCGATTAGATGGCCAACGATCCATGTTACAGGCTTGCGATGGTGGAGTATGGGCAGCGATCTCCAATCGGGAGTGAGTACACCCTTTCGTGTCTGGTTTCCTTTTGTGAGTTGAACGTGGGTCCACAGCACGTCAGGAGCGACTACTTCAGGGGCTCATGAGAGAGATCATTCGTTTGACGAGTCAAAAACAACCTCTTCAAGTTGGTGTCCCATTGTATCCATTTTCTCATCACACTCTTTTTAAGAAATCCGAGAGAACGATTCAAGGAGCATCAAATGATGTGTCGAGAGCATCCTCGAGTCGCCAGACCATACGTCCGATTTCTGTTACCTCATTCGACACGTAATACATGAGTTCGTATCTGAAATATCCAATTGCTTGGTTTATGAGGACCTGTATGTAGTTGTTACTATAATACATAGCTTGACGTAATTACTCGCGTGCATTTTGGGAGCCAATATTCCGTTCTTTCTCCAACAATGCATCAAATCTGGCTTGTTCTGCTATACGATCATCGGCCTGTGTATTTGTATGCTGGTCAGCGTGGGTGTTTTGCCTCTGGACATGCGTTTTCTCGTGTTGTTGGCGGAGTGCATCCCAGGAAGATGAAGCAGTTGTAGTGGCGTTTGCTGTTCTAATCTGGTCCCACCTACTTGAAGGACGCGCTTCTGTGCCGGGGCTGGAGTTCTGTGTCTGAGTTGATTGACAATCAGGTGAGGTCTCAGCGGTGGGATCTAACGATGCAAACTCTACGAGAAAAGTCAGATAAGAGCAGCAGGTAAAGGCCTTTTAAAGAAGTGACCTTGACTATTTTCAATGTTGCCATGCAAATCCTCCTCTATGTTGTACTTGCGCACAATTATTGGGCTTGATGGTAGGGATAGCCCGCTTTGCTTCTGGATGTGATCGACAGCTCTCGAGAAGCCACCTGGGTTGTCCAGGGAGCGAACAAAGTCGAAATGAGACTTTACAACGTAAGCATTGCCAAGAACGGTGGAACCAATAGCAGTGCTGCCTACGAGGCCGAGTAGGCGCAACTGAGACCAAGAGGGTTTTCGGAAGACATAGACTGACGAGAGTGCCAAAGAAGTGAAGATTAACTGGTTCCGAGATTAGCACAGGGTGGAACCAGAGAGAGAGACCACACCAACGCCATAGAAACGATGAAAGCCTGGCAGGAAGCTCATAGCAGCGTCATAGTCATGGGAACTGACAGTACCGGCTGCGCGTTGGGGACCAAGGAGAGACTCAACAGCTGAGCGACTGTTAAAGGTTTTGGTCATCCAGCGAACATTGTAGCTGAGCTCGGCGGTGGGTTCGGTGGATGGCTCAGACGGCTCAGACATGAGAAACGGAAGAGAGCACGTGACGGTATGGTGATGATAGCGGCAGCACTGCACTGCTCTTTCTCTTCTGTCCAGCCAGACAGACGCATGGACGGACTTGACCGTGACCAACGTCCTCTCCCTCTTATCTTCGTTGGATCCAGGGATAATAATCTCCCTTCCACTGACTCTCTGTCGCCGACCAAGGTGCTGTTGTCTGTCTTGATAATCAAATAACACAGCTCACCCTTCGCCAAGTCGGCCACAGCTCCCTCGCTTGCGGTCGATTCAGGTGTGCGAACCATGCTCCTCGTTCAGCTCAGTGATTCACCCAGACAATCTGCGGACCGCCAGCTCTCACCACTCCTTTGACGCCCACTACACCTAATACTTCCTCGAACCCAAAGACCAAGAAATCCAATCCTCTGAACGATCTCATCGATACAGAGAAGCAGTATGTTGACCAGCTGACGGGTGTTATTCGAGTGAGTAATTATCTCCCCATGGCACTCTTCCATGCCTCTCACTCCATCCTCCAGAAAGTAGCAGCTGCCTGGTCGCGCTCGAATCTCCCCCCGCCAGATCTTGATGTTATGTTTCGTAGCATCGAGGCAGTTTACAGGGCCAATCGCAGCCTCTATTCTGTGTGTACGGCCGTTCTCGTCCATTCCCTCAGCTGACCCGGGATTTGTGCCCAGAAACTGAAAGACATTGGGACCAACCCATCATCACCGAAAGTTCTTGGTGATCTTTTGATGCGCTGGGTGCGTTCCTAGTCTGGCGTGGTGATGATGGATTGATTTACCCCTCGTTCATCTAGATCGATGATCTGAAAGCCCCTTATACGACTTACTGCACCAAATTTTGCGCTGGTTTTGACGTATGGGAACCTGCCCAGTCGAACCAAAGGCTATCTAGTGTTCTTGCCGCTTTTTCCGCTGCTTTTCCCCCGCCTACATCGTCGGATGCTTCAAATTGGACATTAGATGCTCTCTTTCTACTTCCCAAGACTCGGTTAAAATATTACAAGAAACTTTACGGTCGACTTCTGAAGACAACAGAACCTGGTCGCAGTGATCATCGCTTGCTTATTGGCGCCTTGGATACGCTCGAGTTTCTTCTTGGGGTGGTAGAATCAAGAAGTGCCATGAGGCCCGGAGAATCCTCAGAAATTTCTCACCCTGCGACAATAGGTCCCGAGAACAAGACAGTTAACGACACAAACCCTGTTGATGCCCCTCCCATCCTCAACGCTCAGTCTGCTTCAGAGAGTGATATTGGGTCTCCTCTTGGGGGAAGTGTCTCTGATAGGCAAGGACACTCGACTTCTCCAATTTTAACCATACTCAAACTTTAACTCTAGTCAGCGATCTTCCCAGGAGACTGCAGCCACAAGTGCCGGTAGAGGGTCTACTTCTACACTCTGCATGCCTGTCTCCGAGCTTGAAAAGCGTTTGAAGACCGATCGGACATTAGACATTTTTACTATGAAGCCTAAAGTGCGCTTGATCCTTGATTAATTTTGTGGCAAAAGATTAAAAACCATTTAGGCTGTCACTTTGCATATGAATCCTCCACAGCTCACATTCACAAGAGAAATGAAATTTTCTAGTGATGTCGTCATCCGGTTTACTCCCCGACATTCCACGGAAGAGGTTATCCACTACCGGGGGCATGTTTTCTTGCTCTCTGACTTATTCCTGATTTGTGAAAGGATGTCATTTGAAGAACAGACCGAGGATGAAGGACAGGGGGCAGACATGTGGTTGTGTTACCCGCCCCTTGCTGGAAAGGTTCTTCGTCTGATTGACCTTGAAGGCCGAGGTGAGTCTAATTTGAATTCGTATCGCCTAGTTTTTGCTTACTGTTGATGATTCAGACAATGCCCTTCAGGTGGCTATCATGCGAAAAGAATTCCTGACATTTGAGTTACCATCTGCCGACGTTTGCAGTGCGTTGAACAAAAACTTGAAAGACTGCATTGAGTTTTCATCTTCTTGTGAGTTCAAATCAAGACCTGATCGATTGAAACTTGATTCCGTCCCTAGTGCCACCTCCTAGCAAGAATCCACCTCCCCCTGTGCCATCTATCAACCCGATGTTTTTAAATCGTGCAGACTTGGTGGGTTCAAGCTCTAACTCTCCAAGTGCAGATTTGGCTAGTTCAAGCTCTAATCCTTCAAGTTCGAGGGTTAGTTCTCCTCACAGCTTGGAATCTCGTGTGCCCCTTGGACCTCCTTCAATTCGATCACCCCCTCCCGACGCAAATTTTGTGGACAGCATGAACAGTTTGAGGGTAGATGAACGTTCTTCTGTGAATCATCCGATGCTACCTGGCGGCTTGTCTATTCCAAATGGTTTACGTCTCTCGGGTTCGATGCAATCGTTCTCTAATCACTCATCTCCCTTTGGAATTCCAGCTAGAAACACGAGTCTTCAAGTTGGTCCTCAGAATGGTCCAAGACCTCATATATCCGACCCAGGCGGACACCGTCATGCAGGGGGACCGCCTGGTCCTATGGTGGGCTCCTCTCATCTTCATGGACAGCTTCATATGCAAAGCCCATCATCGCACAATAACCCTCCCCCAAATATACCTGTCTTTGGACAACCGCCCCAATATCCCGGACCAGGACCCATGCAAGGTGGATTCGCTAGTGTTTCGCCAGGTCCACCAAGATCTGGCCTTGGCCCTGGTCCTTACGGTCCTCCTTCAGGCCCTCAATCTTCTCGACCACCTTCAGATACGTCGATTCGCCACATGGGGATCCGGAAGGCATCATCCACACGATCCATCGCATCTCAAATTGATCCATTAAATTTTGCCCCACCCGTTCCTTCTATTTCTGGTGGGCTGGGACCATCTATATCTCGTAATAGTTCCTTTACAGCCCTTCAAACACCACAATCTCATCCCCTGTTGCCCTCCGCGAACGCGAAAGCTCCTTCGAGCACCGAAGGATCTTTCGATGCCCCAAGTCCTCCCGGTTCTCCGGTTCAAGACACCTCTCCGATGACTTATCCTTCAGTGGTTTCCGCGCAAATGAAATGCAAAGTGTTCCTGCAACAGCAGCATGCGCAGTGGAAATCACTTGGGTCCGGGAGGCTTAAATTGTATCATCAAGAAGTCACTAACGTTAAACAGCTTGTCGTTGAAGCTGATAATAAGAATAAAAGCATCCTTGTTTCGACCATCGTCCTGACTGATGGAGTGGAACGTGTCGGGAAAACGGGAGTTGCGATTGAATTAAGTGACCAAGGCGCTAGGTCTGGAGTCATTTACATGATTCAACTTAGAAACGAAAAATCAGCCGGGGGACTGTACGATAGCCTTTTAGCGGGTTCTGATCGTTCAGGTTTTCTTTAGAAATGACGCTCCGCCATTGTCATTGGATTATTTAGATTCACACATGATACCATTTAATCAATCATATACATCATTGCCAAACTCTCTAGTAGTTTTTAATCATATTGCTTTTTACTTAAAGTAATGGTTTAAGATCTCATCCACGAAAATTCAGCAGCCAAAGAAATATGGTCACTAGCACAGACGCCCTTCAGTGGGAGGCCGAACCCGAAGTCCTCGGTTCGATGAGGAGCCAGGAGGCCTGAAATATCACAGATCTGGTTCCGAGATGGAATATAAAAAATGTAGTCTAGAAATCTTTAGGTTCATGAAGGAATGAATTCGGACAAGACTCACCTAAAACAGACTGCCAATAATGCGTGTAAGACGTGTAAGAGGGTTCATGAAATCCCGGTTGTGTTTGTTGGAGAGAAACACGGTCGCCATATAAGGCGATATTATGACTCTGTATTCTCGATAAACCGATGTCATAAGCGCTCAAGAGCCGGTGGGAAAATAGATGTGTTAATTCATCGTCACTCAGAAGACCGTCTGCAGCGATCGCATTCCGGGCGTTGGTAATCACTCGATCTGGATCTGATTCTTCAGATTCACCTTCGTCGACATCTTGGGAAGGAGTGTTTTCAGTTTTGGGAACACTGGGGTCGACGGAGATATGCGTTACACGAGAATGGGAAAGGTGATCTTTATGTTCGGTATTTAATGTCTGTCCTGTTAATAGGGCATAAGTTGCATCGCGTGGCGGGCAATTGAAGTCTATACGAATAAGTTTGTTTAGCGGAAGAGAACTCGCTGAGATCGAAATTACTACCTCCAGCTATGATACAAGGCCAGTCTTCAGCATTTTGAGTCCTTTTGAGGTCGAGTACTTCTCTGACCAGGATCCCGGCTTGCCTAGATCCCATTTTACACTCTGAATTGAGTATATGAAAGTGGCAGGAGAAATAAAATTACCGGGCTCGCTCGTAAGTATATCTGTCAGAAGTGAGTTAATGAATTGTCGGCAGGTAGAGAGAGATGCGCACTTGGGGTGCCAGAACAGGTGTGTAGTAGCTATGATGACACCATTACTTGGATCTTCCCGGAAACGCAAGGCAAGGATGAGACCAATATTCTTTGTCTCATGACTATGTCCGCGTCGACCTCTCTCATCTTCTGCGTCTCGTATCGGCTGCTCGTCGTAGTAAATGAGCCGTTCATGGATTTTCTCCAAAAGTCGCCTCTTGAATGCAATTAAACAACCATGCTTTTTCCCCTTACCTGCGGCATATCTATGAGAGTAGCCTGCTTGGTCAAGCATGGGAAGGAGTGTTGCGAGGCGGTCTGCTTCCTGGATATTCAATGGTGTATAACGAAAACAAAAAACCTCAGGTAATAGGACGCACTTGAAGGCAGAGAATATCCGCATCCGGCTGGAAAAGTTCATCCTGAAGCATTTTCTCTCTTTGGCCTGCTTTCAGACAGTCGCTAGTAGGAAATAGTTCTCGGCCTGAAGTCTTGTCAGCTGGAACTCTGATCCACTACCTGCAATACAAACGCACGAACTAGGCACTGTGCTAGAAGCTATTGACAGCTTAATAATGATAAGGCGAATTAGGACGACGGCTCACATTCCAAGTGAGAACCTTGACTTTCAAGCGATCTTGAGGCGACGGGATGGTCAACCAGGGTCGCTGGATGATCGAGCAGGTCGCAATGGTAGCATTTTCTTTCTTCTTCTCTTGCTTCTTCTTGAGGCGCTCCGCTTTTTTAGCCTGAGCCATTGTGAGTTGCTCTGGTGTTGGCTGATAGCGAGACGACATTTGGGGCCAGTTGTGACCAAGACATGAGACGGGTTCTGCCCGTGAATGATTTGCACGAGTTACCAGATGACAAGTCAGTATCCGCTGTTTGAGACGGCTCGTGATGACCGAGGAAATAATAATTTTGTGCATGCCAGCATGTGACTCATAAGGAATGAGCGGGAAATGACGCGCGGGAAAGGGACCAACGCCAGATTATTCTCAAGAGAAAAAACTGGCCACACATGCAACGGTTTCTTGGTTTATGCAGGGGTTCATGTACTGCCTTTTGTAAAGCCAAACCGCGCTTTCCACTTTCTCGATCACCCATGCCAGATCACATCAGTTTCCAGATTCAGAAAGCCCACACTTTAGCACAGAACATTTTACAACAGAACCAGAATCTGTCCATGTCTCCTGCCACTGAGGCACATGGAAACTTTGACCTAGTCAAACGCGTGAAACTCAATTATACCGATGTCGTCGTCTCTAAGTGGAGGAGTCGTAGGACCGGTCTCAGCATTGTCCATGTGGACTACGAAGGTGAGGTACATCACTGAGAGACTTGTGTGTGAGGTGCTGACTTCCCCTCAGCTCCCATCGTGGATGGGTATTTTGTTACTGCAACAGAAAGTTAGTGCTAGCTACTATCGTTACACGTATTCTCTAATCCTCCTTCAGTCTTTGATGACTCTGGATGTCCCCACACACTAGAGCAGTGCGTAGTCATCTAGTATCCATGCTACTTTTCTGACAATCTCTTAGTCTTATCTTCATGGGGTCTGAGAAGTACCCTCACAAGGGAGTCCTTGATCTTCTTGCCAATCGAGGATTTTCAAACGGTACTAATGCATGGACGGCCACCGATCATACAGCGTACACTATCTCTACAGCTGGCGATGAAGGCTTCCTGCAGTTACTCCCGATCTATCTCGACCATATCCTTTATCCTACGATCACCAAAGCCGCGTGGGTAGTTCAGGTTTCGTGCTCTTGCACTTATCAAACTGAGTAATAGATTTGTTACCGAGGTCCACCATATCAATGGGCAAGGCCAGGACTCTGGGGTTGTCTATAGCGAAATGCAAGGGCGAGAGAATACTTCAGGAGATCTCATGGCCCTTCGGTGCATTTTTTTTCTCGTGGCGAAATAGCTAATCCATCTGATTGAATCGAAGGTTACAGCGGTTGATGGATCCTCCTGGGAGCGCATACCGAAGCGAAACTGGTGGCCTTATGGAAGCTCTTCGTCGTTTGACGCCCGATCAGAGTAGGCCTCCTATCTCTTGAATGGCCTGACAGTGATTGAACAGCATCCGCTTAGTTCGCCAGTACCACTCAACTTACTACGCTCCCCATAATCTATCCCTCATAGTCACGGGAAAATTATCTAGTGGAACGGCCTCCTTGCTCGACGTTGTACAAGAGCATGTTGAGCCTAGTATTATTGCCCATGGTCAAGACAAAGGTTCACGACCTCCTGGATGGAAGCGGCCTTTCTTAGAGACAGATAGTGCGAAAAGATTTCCAGTCACGAAACTAGTCAAAGAAACAGTCGAATTTCCGGAAAAGGACGAAAGTAGGTGTTTTAAACAGCATTGTATCGGTACAATTTTTGACCAGTCAGGTGTTGGAGAACTTATAATCAGCTTCCTTGGCCCTGTTCCAAATCATTTTCTCGAACGAAAGGTATGGCACCTTTTCGAGTTGCTAGGTCGGTCTTAATAACCTTGACAGGCGTTAGACATCCTTGGATCGTACCTGACATCGTCTGCAACCGCACCTCTTGCGAAAGAATATGTCGAAATCGAATCGCCTCTCTGGTAAGCAGCCTGAAATCGAATCTTCGCAGAGCAACATTTCATATCGCCCTAGCACATATATTTACTTCGACGAAGATGTACGAGCAACTCGCATCACCCTTCCTATCTACATAGGGTCAATACCGGTAGAATTTCTTGATAATTTCGACGCAAAACTCAAATCCAGTTTGCAACGTATTGTCGAAAGTGGAATTGATATGTCCAGGATGAAAATGGTCATTAATCGGGACGAGCGACAGGTGGGCTCTATACTCTAAGTGCATGGTCATGGTATAAACCTTGGGCAGTTACGAAGCAAGCTGGAATCGGAGAAAGGCGATACTTTCTCGGGAGGAGTCATTTCTGATTTCCTCTATGGGGCTACTGATGGCTCTGACCTCATGGGTGCAATGGATGATATGAACTATTATACCCAACTTCGTACATGGGACAGCAAACGCTGGGTAGATCTATTGCAGAAGTAAGCATTCGTGCAGTGCCACTCACTTTTCTGCTGACTGTTCTCTAGGTATTATATTGACTCTCCGCCTGTAGTTGTTGTGGGAAAGCCTTCAGCCAACCTGGCGAAACAAATTGAAGAGGATGAGAAAGATCGGATTGCCCAGCAAGTCGAATCTCTGGGTCCTGAGGGTTTGAGAAAAGCTGTCGCTCTTCTTGAAAGCTCGAAGGCGGAGCATGACAAACCGATTCCCAAGGAGGTTTTAACCTCGTTCCCAGTCCCCGATGTTAAGGGTATCTCCTGGATACCAGTTCAGAGTGTCCAAGAACCTGGCTCAGAAAGAAAATCCTCCTGCGCAGTCACACACTCTCCCGAGCTCTCAAAGCACGTGGAAAACGACGGCTCGCCTCTCCCATTTTTTGTCGAGTATGATAGCGTGAAGGTTTGTCCGCGTCACTGTATTCTTATCTGATTCGTTCTGATCGCGCATAGTCTGACTTTGTAACCATTCATGGATTGTTTTCTCTGGCCAAAGTACCAGATCGCTTGAGACCGTAAGTGGAAACCTACTACATGAGTTTTTCAAGGACTCAACTGATTTTAGATACCTTTCGACCTATCTCTCGAGTTTCTTCTCCCTCCCTGTGGTGCGTACAACAGGAGAAAGGCTGTCCCACGAAGATGTAGTGAACCGTCTTGATGACGAAACCGTCTCATACGAAGTTACATTCGGAATTTCGGATATCTTTACTGAAACATTTAGGGTCACCATCAAGGTTGAACTCACTTCCTATGAAAAGGCTATCGCATGGCTAAGAGACTTAGTATATGGAGCAGTATTCGATATAGAGAGGTAGGCTTTATCACCTCTTATGGAATATCTTCTGAATTTGTGTAGATTGCAGGTCAATGTTGCCAAGATCCAACAAGCTATACCGGAGTTGAAACGTGATGGAAGTAACGTACTTGGCTCACTCTGGTCGACTACTGTCTACGGAAGCAACAACACTTCTACCGCAAATAGCGTCATCACGCAGATGAATTTTCTGCCAACCCTTGCTCAGGAATTACAAACAGACCCTCAAAAGACTATCTCAACGTTCAATGAAATCAGGAATTACTGTTAGTGGATGTTTCTGGTCCTCAGGCACACACTGACGTTTGCGTTCAGTAACGGATCCAACCGGTGTGCGATTCTCGGTTACAGGTGATGTGCTGCGAATCAAAACACCTCGAAGCCCATGGGCCAAACATTTCCATGACGTTTTACCGGTGTGTTAATCAAGGATGAAATCATGTCAAGGCGTTGAGAATCATTCAGTGCTCGCCTTTGGATCCGGTTCCTGTCACCCGAGACACCTTGAGTCTTGTTGGCAAAAATCCAGTCAAGAAAGTAATTGCAGTTACTCGTGTCTCCGTCTAGTCTCTCATACTTTTGCCAGGCTGTTGTCATGAAATTGCCGACCATTGAGAGTTCCTTCGTCATGCACTCGACCCGAACGATCTCTGGGTTTGGTCGCCCAGAGTATCCGGCCATCAGAGTGGCAATGGAAGTCCTTAACGCGACGGAGAGCTACCTCTGGGTCAGTTGACTTTAAGTCGGTCAATTGACCAGTAAACTAAGTCTTTCGCAATTCAGCGCTACATTCGAGGATCCGGACTTGCCTATGGGGCCTATGTCTCGCTGGATGTTGAAGCCGGTCTATTATCCTTCTCCTTGTATAGGGTGAGTTCTGAACTGGGTTTACCTATATAGATGTGATCTTGATTTTCTTCCAGAGCTCGAATAGCATGGCTGGATTTGAGGAGGCCACTAAAGTTGTCAAAGGTCTTGTTGATGGGACTGTATGTTGCAACACAATCAGCAATCAATTGGCTAATTTGCATCTACTTATGTCCCTCAGATCGACTTAGATCAAACAGTGATTGATTCAGCGAAGAGTAGTATGGTGTATGGGGTCACCAAAGGTCTCTCTACACCAGAACGCGCTGTAAGTGCCATCGTTTCGTGATATCTGTATTATGTTTACGCTCAGGTTTTCGAAGGCCTCAATGTCATTCATTAATCAAGCCCTCAGGGGCGTTCCTCAGAATTACTCTGTGGAGCTCCTCAGCAAATATCAAGATGTCACGAAGGAAGACATTCTTCAAAGTTTGAAGGAATTTTTCTTGCCTTTGTTTGATCCATCCTCCTCCATCGCTATCGCAGTGACTGCGCCATCAAAATCTGAACAAATTGGAGCCGGCCTCCAAGCTCTTGGTTTTGAAGTTTCGCAGTGCGAACTAGCTGTTGAACCGGAAGGATTAGAAGATTCGCCATCTGAATCCGAGACTGACTCAGAAAGTGATAGTGACAGGTCTTAATTGTCTTAATTATTCCTCAAAGTCAGTAATAAGTATATTGATGGTTTGGTGATTGTAATTAGAGCGGGTGATTTCGGTCAACTCAAGAAGACTTAGAGTCCACCGCTTCGATGAGAGTGTGATCTGCTTGTCCTGGTTTTAGTTCGACGTCTCGGAGGAAATCATTGTCAACCAGAAATCTTATTGCCTGCGATAAATTGGACACCGTCATGCGAATTTCAGGTAACAAAAGCTGTGTTTCTGTGAGTAAGGAGGCGTGTTCCTCTAGCAGAAAAACCTTACATTTCGAAGAAGGGTCGGGCGTGCGGCAAAAGGATTTCGAGATGGAAGTTTGGGTTCTCTTTTTCTGGGTCGGATAAACTTCTTGTTGGCACTCGGAAGCTCGCTCAGCATTAACACCTCCGTAGCACCTTCCGAAACACGCGATGTTTCCTGTCCCACAGAAAGAGGATGACTGATAGGAGGCTTTGACGTTACTACCTCAGGTGCTTTATCATCATCACTGTCACTATCTGGGCATCGTGCATCAAAGTTGATCTTGGACCCGAGATCGGTCTTCGACAATTCAACCAGGGAAGTTTGAGAGACAATTGTTTGGCTTTCTTTGGTATTTTGAATCTTCTGTTTTTTCATCTGAGCAGATGATCTATGCCGATTTGTGTTATTCCATTTTGGCTTTCTCTCTTCTCCCCTTTGCCTTTTCGTTCCTCGGAAGGAACTGTTCACGAGAGGAAGCTGCCCACGAACAATAGCTTCTTCCATCTTTTTTTTCTTCTCTTCGACACGTTGAGCTGTTGGCCAGCGCTTCTTGCGTTCAGCCAACCAAGTATCGACAGCTTCAGGTGTATCGAGGGTAATTGATGTCCCTTGGATGGGGACCGTCTTTCTGAAAAGAAAAAAAACGCCATTGGTCAACCAAGTTAAAGAAAACAGATACATATATAGGCACCCTTTCAAACTTGGGTCAGCGTCCCAATCTGATCCTTTCTTTTTCTTAACCCAGCCCGAAGGATAAATCAAGTGCCGGTCCATCATGTGTATCTCGACAGCTTTTGATGAGCCAAAGAACGAGCATGATTGGTATGTACATCGTGAATTCCCTGGTTGATACCATGAGCCGCTTTGCTGAATTGGCTGACGGGGGATACTTGAGGCCTGGGTTCTGTGACCTTGACCTCTGCCCCAGACCGACGGAGATGCCTGATAACCGCCACTTCCTGTTGAGGGACTATACATACTTGCACGTGGGCCATACGTTGAGGAGAGCGTGTAACCTTCCGGTGTCGTATGAACAAGTTGTTGGGCCTGCCAATATGCATTCACATAATGGGTTGAATAGGAACTATGAAACTGATTCATAGCAGGCTGAACATAAGGGTTTCTCAAAGCCTCGGACATATCCAAACCAATACAGTACGGTGTCCGAGGATGAACATTTTGAGGCGGAGGACGAGATGAAGGCATGGTGTAAATGTAAATGGTAATCAGATTTTTTTGTGAATTTCTACAACACGTGATCGTCCACTTTTGTCAACAGCTAATCATGACAAAACTAGCCAAAACACATGCCCCGATGAAAGCAGAATCATAAATTAAGCTATTTGGATACTTTTGATAAATCGTGATGCACTGCAATGCCGGGGAGGGAGCATATAGCAAAAAGAACGCAATCTGACCAAAGAAAGGATGAGAGGGGGGATCAAGAAGGTCGAGGGAGGAGCAATTTTTCGTGTTGTGTATCTGAATATGGATGGCAAGAACGTCAGAGAGCAGGAGGTGGATGAGTTCATTGAGGTTTCAGGGTGAAAGAAGGAGGCGGAAAATTGCAAGAAAACAAAATAAGCGAAGATGCCGCCTGCCATTTCGGACTTGTGGCGACGGTGATACCCTGGAACCTCTGAGCAATGTGCAGCTCTATCACCAGGAGCACACAGGCGGAGCTATAGACTTATTCATTTCATTTCTATTCCTGCTGCAACTCCGATTGCTGCTGAGCTTCTCTTCCAACCCTCCTCTCCTTCTCGCTTTCCAGCTGGTTGTAAAGCAGGAAAAGCGCTTTCTCATTAGCTTCAGGAGTACCAACAATGGTGAACATACGTTCGCCAGTTTCATCGTGAGGCGTTTTGGCAATCGAGATCTTGGAACCAGAAAGACGTCTGATTTCTGTGATTTTTGTTCCGTTGCGACCGATGATACACCCGACCATGTCCGAGGGGATGGAAATATTCTGTGTGCGGAGATTGGCCGGTGGCTGCGAAGATATGGGGGAGTGAACGGGAGAACCTGAGGGTGAAACGCGGCCGCGATTGCCACCATCACCATTGGAGCGACGGGCCGCAGGGTATTGAGGGGAAGGATAGCCTCCTGAACGCCGGCCGGCGGTCCCACGGTCGTCGACGGGGCCAGGTTGGAAATATACAGTGCCGAGACCTCGCTCCCAATCTTCCAGTAAACATTTGCCAATGTCCTCGATGGCACGACCGATAGCGTCGGGAGAGCCCTGGACCTCGACGATACGCTCAGTGGACTGCGGAAGCATTTCCTTGGATGCGACCATGCGGGCACCTGAATTGTCCTGAATTGTCTTGATCGTGGCCCCACCTCGACCTATGAGGGTGCCCATGAGGTTGTGAGGAATGAGAAGACGGAGGGATGAGGAGGGCGATGAAGCCATGGAAGAGGGAGGATTGGCAGCGACGAGCTGCCTGAGAGCCAGGACGACAGCCTAGAAGGGGGTTGAATAATCGATCTCGGAATCAAGAATGTAAACGCACGAAGGCCACCGACTTGACCACGCCCGTGATGGTAAGCACACGTTCGTGTACACCAGGGATGACTTTGCTGACGCCAGCCTTGACACCAGTCTGGTCGCGGAGCTCAGCGACATGTTTCCCACCTTTTCCAATAATGACGCCAGCGTCTTTCGTGCTGACGAGTGCACGAAGGGTGAGGAAGTCCTGGGGTAAGGGAGACTGAGAGGGCGAGCGAGAAGGAGGAGGAGGAGAGGAGGCTGGAGCAGAAAAACATTAGGAAAGGGAGAGAAGACAAAAGGAGAAAAACAAACAAACCCTGTTGACGGGGACTGGACGAGTCGGAGGGCATGGCTGACAGACAGATCACCAGAGAGAGAGACAAGACAAGAAAAACAAGGCACCAGCATGGCTGTCCGAAAAATCACCGGCCATCACACCGACATCACCGACATCACGCTGACTTCATTTCTCTCTCTCTCAATTGTATGTATATTATAACAAGTCATGAATATTCGGCATGTGCAGCGCAGTAATGTAGCATAAGAACAGGCCACCAGAACCACCAACACATCCTCCTGCCCTCGAGTCTAGTACCCAAGCTGAGCCAGTTGTGGGAATGATGGTGTTACATTCGAAATGGCCTTCTGGCGGAGCTTGAGGGCGGCGATCTGGTCTCACCAGTCAATATCAAGTCGTGTCCCGTCAGAAAAAAGGCCTCACCTTGCGCTCATGGAAGGCCTGAGCCTTGAGCTTTCTCTTGTCCTCAAGGCGGTCAACAACGTCCTTGTATCCCCAACCGACCTCATGAGACAGACGCTGGGGAACGGTCAGTCCTTGAGAATCACCGAAATTACCCCAGACATGCCTTCACAGTGCAAAACTTGCGGCCAGGCTTCAACCGTAGAACCCTCAGTGCCTCGGGAACCACCATTCGCTTCTTCTTGTCGTAAGGGGGAGGAACACCCTCGAATAGCTTAAGACGCTCAAGTGCAGCGGCACCACGGGCCGTCTTATGGGGAACCATGCCCCGAATTGCCCGATAAAGTATTTTGGATGGCGCACGGTGGTGGAAGGGACCGGACTTTTTAGGGTTCACAATATGACGCTTATGGAGGAAGTTGTGGTACCGGAGCTGAAAGTGCATTAAATTGAGATTGGTCTGTGATTTCCCGCCTCTCGACACGCACTTTGTTGCGGAAAAAGCTACCCGAGATGTTGATTTCCTCACAACGAACGACAACAATTTTTTGGCCAGACAGAATTTGCTTCGATATGATAGAGGCCAATCGACCGAGGAGGTGACCCTTGCCATCAATGACAATGGGTGTCGACGAAAAGGTGGCCATGGCGTAAGTCTAAGAAGTAAGATATCTATCAACCCACGGATGAGTGTAGAAGTGTTGACTCCGACCTTGAAGCTGAACGACGATAGCGGATGCTGCCTCCGAGCG
>Ga0157368_1000275_pt1 | contig 24579 bp, 21 predicted proteins | sample AttbisABBM3_FD_113146 | JGI IMG/M metagenome (GOLD analysis project Ga0157368, IMG submission 113146) | Fungus gardens microbial communities from leaf cutter ant in Botucatu, State of São Paulo, Brazil - Atta bisphaerica ABBM3 | ecosystem: Host-associated > Fungi > Mycelium > Unclassified ...
AAATCCTGAGCATCTCCTATAATATCTGTTTGTATATAAGACTAGTAGTTACACTGTAATTTGCTAGTCTGATAATCAATGAAGATAACTCTTATTGAACTCAATCTCTGGTATTCAATAGTGACATACCAATCAGCACTCACTTCCATCTTGGACTTCTCCTTATTATCTAAAGTTGCAACCATGTGGCAGATAGATGGTACAGCATATAAGCTGAAGCCAAGGTCGTTCCACAAGTCTGCACATCTTCAAGTTCATTTTGCAGACTTCTACCTTGGTGTGAACCATATCTGACAGATATAAACATTACTAATACCAGTTGCTGAACTCTTAAACTTCTCTATTTCTCTTAAAACACCAACTCTAAATACTACTACCAAGCCCACTGGATTTATCAAGTCAACTATACCATTTTTGCTTCCAAACTTCATTAAATACTGTTGTCTATGTTACAATCACAAGATTTTAGAGTTGGTCAAGTAAAAGAACCTTGTATTAGGGTTAATACAAGAGAACTCAATAGAGAACTCTGTACAAGATTGTCTACCTTATATACTAATACCTAATAGTCCATGTGAGTTATTTCTAGCCTACCCTAAATGACCATATGTATGCCTTAAGATTAATATGTGTATCATATGTTGTATGATATCATCTCTTCTAAAATATTCTATGTCCTTCCACACATCATATGACTTGTGACTGTGTTATCTGATGTGACCTGCTATGTGACAGCATGATCTCATCACTCTAACCCTAACCCTAGTTCTAAAAATAGAATAAAGGAAAATAAATCAAAAATAAAATAAAAATGAGAAAAGAAAATTAAAAAAACTAAGTCCACTTCTTGTAATCTTGACAGTCTAAGTGATTATTGTCTTGTATTTTTTATTATCATCCAATAAACTCCTGCTATTTCTAACTAATGTTCTAAATATTTCTATCAGAGTTTCTGACTATCTAGATATAGTTATTTCTGGATTATGTCAGTAATGTTCTACCTTCAGGAAACTTTATTCTGTTCTCTTAGATTTCTTCTAAAGATAAGTGCTACATATATCTTATTTAAACAATATGACTTAGGTTTCTCCTAAAACTTGAAGTACAAACTCCATGCTTCTGTCTCAGTTATTCTAACAGTCACTTAGGTTTGATTATGAGACTAAAGAAAGTATAGAGCATCCACTTGGTTTTAAATACTGAGACTCAGTCCTGTAGTTAGGGTTGTAGCTAAGATGATAGTAGAGAAGAGAATAGCCAAAATAATACTATAAAGATGATCTCCAGGCAGTATAACAGTCTGGAGCCTAGGTAATGAGTTACTAGACAATGAAATATAGAAAATTAATCCACTCATATATGTATACAGATGTGGAAAAAGTAGAGAAAACAACAGAGTTTGTGGAAAGGATGAAGAAGGTGTAGAAGGAAGTAGGAGCAGTACTGAGAAAAACAGGACTGGTAAGTTTTATCTACAAGTGGAAAATAAATACCTTAGATGTCTTGGAAGTTGGTCTATGATATATGTATATTAGGGTAGAGTAAGACTTAGTGTGCACAGACCATGTATAGTGTAAGTATACAGCAAGGACTTGTTGAGTTCCTCTTGTGATTCCCATAAGAGTTAAACCCCACCTAAATTACTACCAAGTAAATGTCTTAAGTCATCTTGACTTGTGGTTGACATGGAGATATGATCTATGACAGAGTTCATGCATAGAGTCAAGTTCATCTAAGATTTGTTAGAAGGCTGATTCATGAGCAGAAGATGAATATTTGGGAAATGAATTCTGGAAGAGGGTCTATGACATGAGATGGAAGTTAAAAAATAATTTCCTTATTTTTATTATTATGGCAAAAATTACATAGTAGCAAATTCCCGGGTACAAAAGTTCTCAGTGTTGTACCTTATATTCATACTGTTTCGGACAGACTGAACCTGTACACCCAATACCTGTGAATACCATGTCTAGAACCTTCTCAACACGGAAATATGATCTGAAAACTGGAAATTCTAAAAGGAAAGTATGTGGCCTTTTCTGGTCAAATGGATATGACCACCACAACATGTTTGTAACTTGTTTACAAATATGATCGATAACGATTGCATCTATAAATCACCATATCCAAAATGCACAGTGGTCATTGTATCGGACACAAACACAAGGAGTCCCACGGACCTTGTTCTGTACCTCCGTATCATCCCCGATCCTGGACAAAGCTTCGCCGAACTTTATAAAGCTTCTGGCCTCCCCATTCTACGATTTCCGATCGTCCTAACCAGCTCTTATCATCTCGCACTCCAAAGAAATACCCTCATGCCTATAGAGGATGGGACATACCTGATTCATTCTTCCGGTGAAGATATACGCAATTTCTACCCCGTTGCGGAATATGATGGTCAGCAGATTGCAACTATTTCTGGGGCGTCGAATCAGTCTCCGACGGAAGTCAGTTGGGTCGTTGTTCTACTCCTTGTCTGATTATACTGATGATATGTCATAGTGGCAGGTACAAAGACATCCTGACAGTGACACCTATACGATCACAGCCAAAGAGACTCGAGGAACCTGGACTCGTATCACCAACAGATATGGAGATGACATCGTTATACACACCTCCAATCCAAGCGGATGGTCGCATCATTGGAAGTTCATCGAAGTAAATACACGGACGAATGATCCACTCGTTGGGTAATATCCCTTTCTCATTTTTTAGTTTTATTTTTCTGAGCATGGGTCTCGGTCAGAATTGCCAGCGTTGAGAGCCCTCCTGGTGGAAATCTGTATGTTGACTTGGATAGTTCAGATAGGGCAAGTGTCGTCATCTCTTGTTTATCTCGTATCATGCTAACTCAGGGATCATCATGATTGTCTCAGCTCAAGCTCGAATGGATGCAGGGTAAACCAGTTCATAATTGGATTCCGCAATGGAGGTTGATCAAGAGTGAAATTACATAGAAGTTTCCTTAGCTCCATTCAAGTTAATATCTGTCATGAGTTGCCCCATTGAGTCATGTTTTCAACGAAGCACAACAGGACCGCTGCTTTTATCAATGACTTCATTGGTGTATAAGGTGATAAAAGAAGTCATACACTGGCTAGAAGCAGGATCCCATACAGCCCGCGATGGAATCAAATTGAGAGAAAAGCAGCATGCACCCTTCTTCCCTTATCAATGTATCGATGATACAACATCCGTCCAATAATCTAACACAATTGACGGATGCATGAACGATGGAACAAAAAAGACAACATACCATGATAGACAAGAAGTTTGATATACCGTATTAAACGAGCCAGCCTACGCTCTTGACCATACCTTGGGTTGCTTCAACGTAGATTTCACATCCTAATTTACTTAGTGTCATTGTTTTGCTCTCCGAGGACTGGGAGTTACGGGTTTTCATCTTGATCCAGACATTGTGGATCGGTGTCACGCCACAACTGATTAGGGTACTAAGGGCTGTGCATGCAAGACCCAAATTATAGAATGGGATATGTGTGAATCTATTATAAGAAAGTATTTGAGGTTTTAAACATGCTGTCCTCTCAATGTCTAAATGATACGCCGCTGCACACAAAAACTCATAACTGAATCACTATGATACAAATAACAGTGACGATCACGTACGTCTAGTAACTCATGGACGACATGTCGGCACGAATACGGTTGTAATCGAGAAGACCCTCAATGCTTCCGACAGCGGCAAGAGCAAACTGTTCAGGCCTCATCAGTGCAAGTGAAATACGACACAAAATAAAGTAGTTACGCACGTCCTTGTCCCATAGGTACTTCGAGGCAACACGTTTGATCTCGTCAGGCGTAATAGCATCGACCGCACTCTCGATCTGTTGAGGTGTGAGCCTCTTTCCACTGGTGATAAGCTGTCTTCCGATATCCTCAGCAATAGCAGTTGATCCATCCAACGCAAGTAAAAGAGCAGCTTTGAGCTGGCTCTTGGCCCTCTCAACCTCAACTTCCGATGGACCAATACTCATCCTCGTCCACTCCTTGAGTGTAAAGTGCAAGAGATCATCAAGATTAACGAGATTCTCCGAGACGAGGTAGATACCCCAGAGACCAGTGTCTGAATATGAAGTTGAGAACGACATGAACGAGTTGGCAAGGTTATGTTGGGAAACGATGTGAGAGAGACGGGAGGAGTTGAGAGAGGCAAGACCGAGACTGCGATCCCAGTTTCCGATGATGCTTTGCATAACCATCATAGAGAAATAGTCGGGTGAACCCCAGCCGACGCCTTCAACTGCGATGGCGATGTGGGCGGTAGGAGTCTCATCATCACGAATACGAACTTCAGAGCCAACAAAAGCGGGCTTGGTATGCGAGAGACGGCCGAAAGGGATGGGACTAGGGGAGACAGGGAGGGAGGAGAAGTGCTTCTCAGCGAGCTTGACGAGTTCACCGTGGTCAACACCACCAGCACCAACGAGCACCATGCGGTCAGCGGTGTAGTTGGTCTTGATATAAGAGGCCAAGTCTTCACGACTTATCGAAAGGATGTTCCTTTTGGGGCCAAGGATTGTACGACCGAGAGGTTGACCTAACCATTATCTCGTCAGAACAAACTGTAAACGGAGAGAAGGTGACGTACCCTGGAAAGCGACGGCATGAAGATGGTCAAAGACGACTTCCTCAAGTTGCTTGTCAACCTCTTGCTGTTCCCTCAAAATCACATCACGCTCCCTCTCAATAGCCTTGGCCTCCAACTTTGAGCTCTGCAGAATATCGGAAATGATATCAACAGCAGCACCAACGTCCTTTCTGAAACTCTTGGCGTAGTAAACAGTCTGTTCGCGGGAAGTATACGCATTCAGGTGAGCACCGAGATTCTCAACCTCGAGTTCCAAAGCGTGTTGTGTTCTGCGGCCGGTGCCTTTGAACGCCATATGCTCTAGAAAATGAGCAGTTCCATTGGTTTTGTCGGTTTCGGCACGAGAACCAGCATCGATCCAAACACCGACTGTAGCGGTTTGCGCATGTGGATGTGACTCTGTAGCAACTGTGAGGCCATTTGGCAGTGTTGAGACCTCGGTTAGAGGACCAATATTGCGAGTAGTCGCAAAAGACCGCAGTGAAAGTGGTCGCTGTTTGTTGTGTCAACTTGAACAAGTTTCATTAGTTTTCTGGCAGTGAACATACAGATCTCAGGACACGGGTGAGCAAAGTTCGCGAAACCATCTTTTTCCAACTTTTTCTTGAGGGTATCGAGTCGGAAGGACACGGTCACAAAATCCGGGAACTCTGCCACGTGATCAATCACTATTGACGATCTCCCAAGGGATATGGGGCAGAGCCGCCTTTGACTATTAATGAACAGTGCTCTAGGAATCGCAAGAAATTTATGGCTCGCAGAAGGCTTACCTGCTGAATTTTTGAAGCATTTGAAATTTCATGGTAACCCTGACACTGCGATCAACTCTTCTTTCAGGATAGGAGCCCTGGCACAGGTGAGTTCATATCTTCAGTTTTCTAGTCCTAAAATCACGAATTCAATCACAGGCCAGTATTGGAGTTACTGGACTCGCTTCCGCATATTTTCATTATCTGAGGACTGGTGTCCAACAAGACGTCTCTGTCGATGCTCGCCATGCCTCCCTTGAGTTCCGTATGTGATCATTGTATCTGTTCAACAACACCTTCCCACTATTTTGTTAGAGAGCCATTCTTACTATACTCTCGATGGACAGAGTGGCCCAGATTTATGGGATCCCATCGCGGGACTTTATCCAACCAAAGACAAAAGCTTCGTTCGCATCCATACCAATTTCCCTCAGTAAGCCTCCTTCTTCCTCCCAGACAAAGACAAAAATCACAATACGTACATTTTCTAGCCATAGAAGGGGTATCCTTGATATTCTCTCCTTACCTGATGCCCCAACCACGACCAGAGCTCAAGTTGCTACTGCTTTAGTACAATGGAAAGCTGAAGAATTCGAATCAGTCGCCGTTTCTCGCGGCATGTGCGTTTCTGCATATAGGACCTTTGGAGAGTGGGATAGACACCCACATGCCAAGACACTCATCGATAAACCACCTATTAGTGTCGTGAAAAATAACGATGCTCCGAAAAGGATGATCACGAAGAATACCAACCCCTTGGGTGATATACGTGTGCTAGATCTGAGTCGGGTCCTTGCTGGACCTGTTGCCGGGCGTGCACTGGCTGGTGAACTCTTGTCCTGTTGGTTCCACCTCATCGATTTATCCTCGTTTTAGCATACGGAGCAGACTCTCTCTTAATTACATCCCCTAACTTACCCGCTCTGCCAGGATTAGATGTAGACACTTCAAGAGGAAAACGAACAACTCAACTTGATCTCACCCAATCAGACGACTGTACTATACTCAAGAACTTGGTCAGTGAAGCAGATGTGTTTCTCCAGGCTTATCGACCAGGCGGTTTAACTGCCAAAGGATTCGGTGTTGACGAATTGAATAATATGAAGCCCGGCATAATCAGCGCCAATCTCTGTGCGTGGGGATGGGAAGGAATCTGGAAAGACCGCAGGGGGGTATGTTCAATTAACAACAACCATCGTTGGAAAAATCTGATTACTCTTGAATCACACAGTTTGACTCGCTCGTGCAAACAGCATCTGGATTTAATCACGCTGAAGCACAAGCCTATCATGAATTTATTCATCCAGGCAAACCACTTCCCTCCCCTCTCCATCCACGGCCCTTCCCATATCAGGTTCTTGACTACACAAGTGGATATCTACTCGCATTTGGGATTATCACAGCTCTTTGCAAGTCCATCACCGTACGTCGCATAATTCCCCTCGCATGCCATTGGATTTCTCAACGAATATGCTTGTAGGAAGGGGGTTCATGGGAAGTTCGTGTATCTCTCGCTGGTGTTGCACAATACCTTCGTTCTCTAGGTCGTATTTCACCTGAGATAGCATTTGGTGAAGGGAAACCTTTACCACCAAAACTGGCGCCGGAGATGCATCCTGAAGTACAAGCTTTCGTAGCGCAGTGGAAGGTCAACCCTTCACAAATGATAGGGCACAATGAGAAGGAGGAGGGAAATGAAAAAGATGTGAAGAGGGAATTGGTGGCGTTGCGACATCCCGCCGTGTTGAGTGTAACATCGCTTGTAGAGGGAGAGGCACCATTAGTATTGAATGCTCATAAGGCGGAGTGGTTGCAGATATGTGGACATGATAGTCATCCGTACTTGGGGAAGCATGTTCAAAAAATATGAATATACAATTTCATTTTTCCAAGCGTTGGGCATCTTTGAGCATAAGCACGGGACAACTTGGTGTAACTCGCCCGAAATGTTTCTCTAACGACCATTAGCATCTGAGCGTGCCAACACGTCACAAACATCCGGTGTGCGTAATCCTCCATGCTATAATGGCATTCAATATTGACGATGAATACATACAGAGACTAAATTGCGTGCTGCCCTGCATATACATCATGTCGTAGAAAACCAAAATATCGATGGCCCCTGAATCTAGAGACAGCTATCGCAATTGCTAGGAGTAGACATAATCGGTGAGAGGGAGGTCAGGCATGAAGCAGCTAAGCAGCGAGGAAAGAAAGTATCGGCGGTCGAAGGCCAGACATTTAGAGGACGTCAACGCTACATCGCGAACCTCCATGCCCTTCGACTATGGAGAGTGGAAGGAACCAAATAGAGCGATTTTGCTGTCGAGATTTGAAGCCTGGCTCAATACCATAAGGAAGGAGGACGTCAGGTCATAACCAATCATCTGTTGGCCTCGTGTCAGTAATAATGGTACAAAGCTAGTCAATAGCTAGTCAATCTGATGGTCCGTATACGAGGATCCAATTAACTTCGAGTTGAATGGTACCAAAAGAAGTAGTCTCCTTATCACATCCCTTTGTTGTTTCCTGATACACCACCTTCCCGTTCAATCTGCCGAGGCTATAGTCCGGAATCTAACACTGATAACCAATGACTTCCTCCATCCATCTCGGCATGTTTGAAAGCTGGATGTTGAGCATGAATGAATTTTGCACGGAATCTCTATCTAGCAGTTCAAGTATAACCGTATTTGTGCATCCTTGTCGATGACTACTAAGCCTTCTTATTCTTCAGAGAGAATATGCCTAACGGCACACCACAACGAAGCCATTATGTTTTGAAGAGGCAAAAACATTCTTGTCAGGAGTGAGTGCGTGGGAAATCAATACTTGTTTCCTTTGTACTTACGAGTCAAGTTATGTCCGACTCATTCGCAGATCTCTGGAATTCCTCTTCTCTTCAGAAAAAACCTCAGACACTATCTCCCCTTGCACAGCAACCAGGACAACGTGGTTCACAGGGCGGACAGGACCTTTTTGCTCTCCTTTCTTCATCTGCATCCAACACAGCACGTTCTTCGTCTCTGCCGCGTTCTTCTACTCCTTCATCTACACTCGCACCACCACCACCACCTCAACTACAACAACGCCAGCAGCAGCAGAAATTTACGAATGATGCTTTCTCAGACCTTTTCTCTTCTTCTGTGTCCTCAAGTCAATCAAATTTGACCATTGCACAAAGAACGGCCTTGGCTGATCAGCAACGAAAAGATGCCATAGCGGCACACCAGAAGCAACAGGAGAAAGAGAAATATACTTGGGCTGGATTGGGCTCGCTTGGTACTGGTAGTGATGTCGGGCTGATACCAACACCAACAAACGGGTCGAAATCGTTATCTACATCTGTATCCAAGGGACTGGCCAATGATATAGACGATTGGAACTTGAAGGATCTTGGAAAACTTGTCACCACGACTTCGTCTCAGCATCAGGCAAATGGCAGACCAGCTAATAACTTGGACACCTGGAATTTTGATAGTCTCCAAGAGCAACCAGCCCTTGTCACCGATACCAAACCAACAAAGCTATCCGGTGGAGGAAGCTTTTGGGACCTAAACGAGTTTACATCACTCTCTGGTTCTCCTGCCAGCACTCAACCCCGAACTCACACTGATTCTCCTTCTCACGACTTTGACTTCGGAAATCTTGAAGATGGACCATTAAATGGCAAAGATTGTGACGGGGAGGGGCAAAGAGATGATGACGATTTTATGAATGTATTTAATAAACCTCCTCAACCCAAAGTACGTTGACTCTCCTGCTATCTTCCTTACCCGGTTTGACATTGGCTTATAGCAGACTTCACATCCACAACCCTCATCTCCATCATCATCCTCGTTCGCCTCACTCCGAATGCAAAACCAAATCCGTGCAGCTTCTCCACCACCCCACATCTTAGGCCAAATCGTCGAAATGGGATTCTCGATACCCAAAGCCAAAGCAGCACTTGCTGCAAACAACAACAATGTACAAGCTGCTGTCGACCAACTGCTTGCTTCTGAGAGCGATTATACCGACGGCAGCGATCGCGGCACTCCCATTCAGCAAATTGATAGCCCAGCTCCTGGTATAGTACTCTCTCCTCGTAGAGGTGAACGAGAATTCCAGCAACGTCGTGGCGAAACATCCTCTCCATCTTCTACGACTGTCAGTACTGGTGATGTCCAAGCACAAGCTGAACAATTCCTAGCACAAGCCAGTGTGTTCAGTCGAGGGATGTTCAATAAAGCGTCTAGTTTTCTGAAAGAGAAGAAGGAACAGGCACAAAAAGTTGTTGAAGAATATCGAACGTCCCCTACTACTAATGGTGGGAGTGGTCATGGGAGGACAGGAGTCAGGAGACCGAAATGGATGCAACAGCAATCTGAGAAAGGTGATGACAGTAACGTCGCTTCGCGCGAGGGTGCATTCAGAGATGATGTCGATACTAGGGGAAGGGAGAGTGAGCCAGAAGTGTGGATTCCAAAACGACCGGATCGTCAACGCGAGAGGGAACGTCAACGTCCACGAGACCGTGAAGCTGCAGTAACCTTAACGACTACTCCATCACCGCCTATAGAAGAACCTGAAGTTGACCTTTTCGCATCCGCACCTATCGACCCCCATGCCAACACATTCAACGCCTCATTCCCGTCAACACCTCCTCGGCGAGCTTCCTCTTCTACAGCACGGCCTCGACAGCACCAAAGTCAAACAGTGGCCCGGAAATATCAACGCAACACATCTGCAATTCCATCGTCCATCGCGACTCTAAAATCCGAAGCTAACGCTTCATTCAAGCTCGGACAGTTCGGCAATGCCGAGACATTATACACACGCGCTATCAACTCGTTACGCTCGTCGCCAAATGGAAAAGATAGTCTGTATTTCGTACTGTTATTGAATAATCGTGCGAATGCTCGAATGAAGAATGGTGATGTCAGTGGTGCGGTCAGAGATTGCGACAGCGTCGTTGGGCTTATAACAACCAATTGCTTGACCTCCGGTGACGACCTTGATACCTTCGTCACTAGCTCGTCCTCGAATCAAGATAAGATAGACTGGAATCCCTCGGATGACGCTAACAACACGAAATTCGTCGTTACAATCACCGATGCTAGCAACGCTCAGGAGGAGGTAGTTGATCTAGTCGACGGTCTTACAAAAGCTATCAAACGGCGCGCTGAAGCATACGAAGGCCTAGAAAAATGGAACAAAGCAAAGAATAACTGGGATCTGTTGAGAAGTTGCGCATGGGTTAGGAATGAGAGTGTGAGGGGTGAAGCTGGAAGAGGTATTGGGCGATGTGTGAGGATGATAGGAAGTAATAGTGGTGGCGGGAACGTGGGGGATGGCATGATGACTGGACTTTCCTTCTCTTCGGCGTTTGCTGCAAGACCACCAGCGCCTAAACCTATATCTCACTCTCGACCCACTATATCTGCAACTATAGATAAACCATCCTCGGCATTAACCGCGTTACGAACTACCACGGCTGCAGCAGAGGCTGAAGATCAAGCCAAACACGAACTCAAAGATTCCGTCGACGCTAGACTATCGAGTTGGAAGAATAGGAAAGAGAATAATATTCGTGCTTTGCTTGCGAGTCTTGATACTGTCCTCTGGAATGAGTTGATGAGATCAGATAGAGCAGTGAAAGTTGGGATGCATGAATTGGTGACGCCTGCACAGGTGAAGATTAAATATATGAAGGCTGTAGCCAAAGTCCATCCTGATAAAGTGCGTCCTGTGTCTTTTTTTCTCTTTTCCGTTCTGTTAATGGTTGCTTGTAGTTGAACCCGAGTAATTCAACTTTGGAGCAAAGGATGCTTGCGCAGGGTGTGTTTGGGGTGTTGAATGAAGCTTGGAATGCTTTCAAGCCGTAAGCAGGAGGGAGAGTGTGGTTGTTTAAGTAGGTCGTTATTTGAATTGAAACAATCTCAATTCACTTGGTTCGATGAATATCGACTACGAGGGGACCTCATGAGCGAATCATTTCTGAGAAAACGCTAATAAGGATTAGTCATACAAGACAAAAGGTTTTAATATTCATCCATTGTTGTAGAACACAATAGCTATTTAAACTTAAATCAGACCTATAGAAGAAGACACTGTGATCAGATTCGTTATGTATCGTTTGCTAACAGAATTGGATTTTGTTTCAGAGGAAGAATTTAGCTCGCAGCCAAGTCTTCTAATTGCATATCACATTTGCGTCAAGCACGAGGGAGAGCTCGCCACAGAGGACGAAATGCGCCGAATCAGGATTCTGGGTTTTCTGCTGCTCTATGCACCCAAGAATAGTGCTCGTGTCTACCTTGCCAACTCTATCATCTCTTGCAGAGACGATCCGGCAATCCTGGTTAAGCTTGGACAGCTCTTTGAACAAAATGTGATCTTACCCTGTGAGTTCTGTCTTGGCGGTTCTCGTTCACCGCATATCCATTTATGCTTTGTCCTGTGCAGTCAAGAAATATAGGGCTCGAACACCAGAGACTGGCACTCGTCCATCAAGGCCTTCCTCGAAGAAACATTGGCAAGATATGAAAGCTCAAATAGCTCAAGCTCCCAAAAATCATATGAACGCGAAGAACCTTGTGAGTCAATCTTGTTTTAATATATTCATTGTCTCTTCACTATCTCTCTGCACAGGCCCTTATTCGAGATCAATGGGGGTGTCTCGTAACAGGATACCTTGATTGGAATGCCCCTAATGAGGTCTGGGCGGAGGCTGGAGGCAGGCCTGGGATATTCACCGACTGTGCCTATATCATTCCACCGGCTGCATTCTTTAATGTGACAGAGAAGCCCTCATCAAAGGTGTGTACAATGCGATATGATTGACGAGTTATCCACGACGTGTCTAGCTTGATTATTCTGCTACTATATCGACCATCCTGAAGCTGTTACATTATAATATCAGCAGCTTCAGTGGTGAGCAAGTACATTCTCTGACCAATATCATGACTATGGAGAAAAACATGCATGACTATTTTGACCAGATGTATATCTACTTCGAAGCTGTGGTGAGTTTTTGAATTCCCCCTTCTCTGAATCTTTTGAACTTATTGGCTTGTGTGTCAACTCGTATCGCGATAGCATGGGAAGGAGAATTTTTATGAGGTGAAGCACTTTCTACGCAGTTTGCTTCCAGGCATGCCCCGATTCGTTCAATTTTCAACCAAAGATTCCGAATATCTCCCTCTTCCCGATCCTGAGCTGCTTGCTCTGCACGCAGTCTGCTGTAAGGTCGCTCAGATGTCTGGTGCTGCTGAATATATAGATAGCTTTTACAGGTGAGATGGACATGTTGGGATACGATGATGGTTCCCAGCGACATACTTAATTTATTAACTACTATCCATGGTCAATGGTAGATAACATATCAAGATGGAAATAGCGATCAATCAGACTATAGCAAACGATGAGATGAAGGATCGTTCAGCATCGAGAGGACTACAATATATCACCGTACTTTCATGATAATCCATCTGCCTTGTGTCTCTTCCTTCCTTCTCAGTTCATTCAGCTTCTCTGCTTCGGCCAACCACTTTTCAAACCTTTCCGAAGATCTAGGCGAGTCCATGACCAACGAGTCACAGAGCCAGCGACGCGTATTGTACAGTTCTTCAAACCAGAGTTCCCTATACGCTGACCTCACAATTCTCCACGAAGTGACTCTCACCTTTGCCAGCAACGAATCTATCGCTATCCTGAACGCTCGGACAGACAGATTGTTATGAAATTGCGTGTGTATACCCACTTCCGAGGTATCTGCGTGCATGTGTAATTGAAGCGTCTGCATCATATATTTCTCATCCGTTAGAATTCCGATCTTGTAGTAATTCCCAGAACGTAGACTACGAGTCAAGGAATCCAGCCATTCACTAGTGGGTATGGGTATCCAGTCCCTCGGCAAAGAGGCATGTTGTTGACGGTAGAGGATCTGGGAGGGATACTGTGTGACAAGATGATTGATCAAGGAAACAAGGAGGGAGATGCGTAAATGATTCGTTGATTTGGGCCTTGGACTGGTGGAGGCCGAATACGTTCTGGGGTAGATATCGTCCAGGAGCGCAGGTATGATGGCTGTAGTATGCTTTTGAGAGGCAAAGAGAATAGAAAGGTAGAGAGATCGCTCATATACTGCGAGTCCCATTTGAGTAATTGATCCTCTAATTTTTTTGAAGAACCGGCCAACCTTCCACACTGAAGCTGTCAGCTCGACCGCTAGATGAGATCCCTTCTCTCAGTTTACCTCCAGTCCTTTCAGCGTTCAATGTATTTATGATCCGAAGAGAGACGGACATACGGAATAAGATAAGGACATTCTCCTGTTCCTCTATTCTGTGGTTTCTCGCATCCTTGGTCTCGGAGTCGAGGTTGTCATGACACTTGACCACTTTCTCAACCTATTTCACAGGGGGTAATGTCAGCCCAACAAACAGAAAATTTCCAACCTTACTTTTTCTTCAATGAAGTGGCGATATTCCTCTTGTACTTTGTATTTCTTTAACCTAGATCGCTAAGTCTCGTTACATGAACAACAACCAGATCCAAAAATTTAATAAGACCCACGAATCACCGTCTTTGTCCAGGCCGCTGCTGCGACTGACAGAAGGCATGAGCTCCATCTGTTGTCTACCTGACATTGTCAAGTTCTGTTCCCCTGCAAGAGTCCGTCCACCTCTTCGACATCGAGCATGGTCTTGTTGTCTTGGAGGATGATATCTGCCTTGACCACGCCCACGAGATCCTGCTGCGCCGCCTCTGTTTCTTACTCGATTGTTATTAGATCCTGACATCGTGACAAAGACAGAAGACATTAGGCAATCAAATTTGTTATTTTTGACGGCGACGACATTGCTTCCCAGGGGACAGCTCGCTAATCGACCTAGATCACCTTATTTTCTCATATACTAGACATATTGAATGGACGATAGAAGACATGACAATTGAGGTAACCCAGTCGGCTCAATATCAACATCTGAAAACCAATCTCACAACCAAAGACGTTCCTCTGCGTAAAGGCCCACCGACAAGAGAAGAATTGCTAGTTTACTATCCGGCCAAATTTACATGGGAGCAATTGAAGACATTCGTTAATTCTGGGTCTGTTTTCCTCCCATCCGACCACTTGTTAAACTTAAGCTTCGTCAGAGATCTTGGGCTATTGAAACGCGACAAAAGACTTCAACAGCGCTATAATGAATGGTCAATTGGAATAATCGAGTATTATGGGTCCATAGGTGGGTCCATACTTGTCTCGGGCTGACACCGGCTCATGGTCTTATCTCTGCAGTGAACTATCTACTGAATTACCGTTTACAGTGGGGCAAACCTGACACATTATCGTTGCTAACCTCGGCCTTGGACAAACTACATCATTCTGCAAGGATAAATGACCAATTAGTTGCCACCACACTGATGACTTCGGCAGAAGCTTTGGTCGTGAAAGACCTGCCACCTGTCTCGCCGAATGCCCCAGAATATTTCTGCGTGGATATTCCTGCGGAATATGTGAGCATCATACAGAATGACTGGCCCTATTCCGGTATGTTTGGGTGACTCTTGAGCCTGTCAGTTTCCTGCTGAGTTCCTCCACAGTTCCTCCCGAAGTTGAACACACCCTCATCTGGACTCGCATTCCAATTTATCACGAGACCATTGTTCCTCCTTCCATCAAGTCTCGCATCGAGCAAGATGGCTTATGGGGATTCACTGGTAACACTTCTCCCCCGCCTGATCCTGCTGCACACCTATCATCTTGTCTGCCTGCTCTGGCAGAGTGGGGCATCACCCTAGAAACGATGAGAGTGTCAAAGAGAGGGACAGAGGAGGAAGAAGTGTTGGTTCAACGTGCTGGAAGTGAGGTTCATGAGTTTGTGAGAAGGCGATGGAACGAAACTGAGTGGGAGACGGCCTGGTTCGTCAATCCGCCTGTGAGTCTGACAATTTGTGATCTTGACTCTGAAGATTGACATTATCTACAGAGGTTGCAAAGTGTTCCGGGACTTGCACATATTCACGTTTTTGCTAAGCAGAAAGCTCCGATCTCAGAGTGAACACTACATGTCATTGCGTGAAGATGCTGTCATCTCGGAAGCTTGCTCATTAGTCATTTTGTGAATGGACTAGAATAACATTTAAATGACCAACCCGATTTAACTAGAATTGCAGGATCATCCTTGGCGAGATCTTGCTGCGGGCGCCGTCGGTGTGTGGATAGAGTGGTAAACCGTCCAAACCCATGACTCGGCACACTTCGTCTTGATTCGGCTCTGGAATTGAATGATGTATAGGTAGAAGTCGACAATCATCTATGGTTTGATCATACACCAGCGTATATGCCAGAGAAGTAAGAAACCGGTGCAGGGCGACAACGGTAGACTGAGACAAGGCGTGGACAAGGCGTGCTCAATTCCACATTTTTCCCGAATATTCATGAAAAACGGTTTTCACTTATATTCACCATCTGGATTGTTATTATACACCCTGTAGCTCCAACTCGGTGGTTAACTATAGTAAGGTATGTATCTACTCATCCATATTAATGTACCTTCCCCTTATCTACATTTTCCGCAGCTTCAAGCATCTTCCTCACATCCGTCGCCGCCTCCGCCAAATAATGTCTCAACTCAACCCCTCTCTGTTTTCCCTTCAAATTCGTAATCGTCCACCTCACATAATCATCTCCAATTGCATATGACAACCCGAATCCATCCTCCACGACCTCACCATATCCCCATCCTTCAAAGTACTTTGAACTGAGCTGACTCGTACTCACTTCCCAGTGGCCCGATTTAGAGAATGCTTGGTCTTGGTAGATTTCAGGTAGAGGTTCGCTTTTTTCCAACATACGTTTGAGACCGAAAAGGTGGCGATCAACACCTTGACCATCGGCCGCCCATGTTGAATATTGAATATGTCGTGAAACGGCCTTTGAGAAGAGGTCTCTAAGTCTAAGAGGATCGCGTGATGCATCAGGGTCAAGCATGGCCTCAGCCCATGCTTTACTTTCGTTGCTTGCGCTCCGAATAACTTCTGTACGACCAGATTGGAATTTCCTGGTTTGAGCAGACTCGTACGTAACACCGGGTCGACCAAAGAGTTTGTGGAAAGCAAGCTGTATGATGAGTTGAACCCATGCGTCAGGGGAGAACTTGTATCGCTTCATGAGGTTTTTGCCGTATCCTTCGTAGTGGAGAACGTTGAGCTCATGTCTGGAAATGAGGGTATCAAATCGAGATGAGGCGGCCGTGATGCAGGATTTGACGTTATCGTTGAGTTGGAATGTGAGTTGTTGTGGTTGAGGGATGGACGATGGGTTGGGGATAGTAGTAGGACCAAGGTCGATCCTACCACTAGATATGGTAGCGAGAATGAACTCGTTCATGCGGAGTGTCGGAGTTCCGTCCATGCAAGAATGTTCACCGAGGAAACCAGACCGGCCATTGGCATAGACAATAACTAGACCAATTGTTAACTGATTATATATAAAATATGGAGAAATTACATACGTTGATGTTTGTCGTAAAACCTATTACGACCATCTCCAGTCCATACTGCCCAACTAATATCCTCCCTTGTTATAGGTTTAGTATCATCAAGGGCAACGACAATCATGGCACTCTCAATCTTCCTCAGTGCCTCCTCATTGCTGCCATCCGGTGAAGCTGCAATAAGAAGTTTCCTCGCATCCGTCCAAAGATCCCTATTATCACTTGTAAGCACACCAATAGGGTACTCCTCAGGTATCTCGCCCGCTGTGACAATAATCCTGTTAAACTGGAATTCGAGCTCAGCAGCTGAGAGTTCTCGACCGGAGGCGTCAACAAGTGGAACAATAAAGAACTTATTCTTTCGAATAACTGCAACATGATTGTTCTCCTTCGCATCGAATTTGAGAGCCGTGTCGGAGGGTTTAACGGGATAACGAGAGGAATGGAATAGCCATTTATAAGAAGCCATACAAAGTGGTTTACCGCGCACTTGTTCAGGCTCTAATCGTTCACTGTGGAATGATAGGTTGGAAAAATATGTCCAGATTTCAAGTTTTGTCTTTACCTCACCTCTCGACGAGTTCTCGAAAAGGTAACATGGCCTTGACGAGACTGGCAGCTCTCTTTGCAGGATCTCTTCTGAACTGATCATCAACATGAATGAAAAAGTAGCTGACAAACACCACAACAGGATCTCTATATCCCATATACGCCACTTCGTTCCACCAATCCGCTAGCCAATTCTTCATTCCAGGTTCATCTGCCCTCGCCTGTAAACGTTTCTGCAAAGTCATCGCAAGCGGTGACTTCACAAAGTCCTCAACCGCATTTCGAGTTTTCACAAACTCGTCCGGGGTCAAAAGAGGTTGAACTGTCTCTAAATATTTCGTACCGGTAGATTGGAGAGTTGGAATGGGTAATGTAGGGAGTGAAGCTTGGTAACGCAGCATAGGGCTTACTTCGGTAGCGGCAGTAGTGACAGAACAAGCTATTTTTCGTTGGAGCATTCTGGATGTGGCACGAGTGGTCATAATTCTGAGCATGGCAGACAGGACAGGAAACGTATTTAAATACTGGGATTAATAAAAAAGCCTAGAAGCTATCAACGGCTAAGCCGGTCCTCTGCACCTCAACACGTGATATCATTATTTACATCCGATCCTATACATCTCCAAAAAGTCCACTACACCCCCAAGCACATCCAACATCTTCGCCTCTTCGTCTTTATCCCCTGGTACCCCTTTGTTCTGCTTCACCTTCTTACTATCGTCCTTGTCCTTGCTCCGCTTTCTTTTAGTGAACACACCGATATCGATTCCGCCCAGATCTGATTCTTGTCCCATGTTCCGCAAGTGCGCCTCCACTTGCTCCCGGTGCATCACATTCTTGCGTTCTATAAACTCTTCAATTATGTCTCCATAATCCTCTACCCACTCTTCCAGCTGATCAAGCGTCAAGATGTACCGTTTCGTTCCGGTAGCAAACACATGATACTGATACGATAGCACATAACCCTGTAGATATATATTTAGCTCTCTCTTCAACTATTGATTTCTTGTGCTTACTATCACAATAAATCGCTTCGTCGTCGAGTCTTGTCCCATCAATAGATGCAAAAGTGCCGTCTTTGGCCCATACTCTTGATAATGGCGGTGTCCTATGTCATGAAGCCGATGATACTCCTTTTTCTCTTGTGATGTAAGGTCCGTATCCCAACTCAGCATCTGAGACGTAGCAGCTACAACCGCGTGGTATTTTCTCAGCGCAAAAAAAGGAATTTACTCGGGAAACACTTACGAAGGGATCCGAATTCCTGTGTCGCGCATTGCACGAACAGCACAGCAGCCGCGTGTTCCTCTTCTGTAAACGGTAAACCCAAGTTTCCCTCGGCGTTCCACTCCGACTTGGCAATCGCCATCCTCTCTTTCTGCGAAAATAAACTCAATCCCTCTCTCGACCCCCTTTCTCTTTCTCTCTCTTTCTCTCTCATTTCCTCTCTCGTGCTACCGATAGTCTCGTCAACATCACTCAATCCGTCTTCTAGTCCATCTCCATGCTCAATCTCTTGATCACTACTTTCATCGTCCTTCAACGACCATCTCCGTCTTCCCCAAGGATTATACGGACGATCTTCTTCCTCCTCTAATACTTTTTCTCTCTCCTTCAATCGCTCCTCCAACAATTTCTTCTGCTCCAGATACTCCTCGTACACGCTCTTCAAGGGTTTACACCGATTCTCAATCCATCGAATAACCTCCTCCGGCCCCTCCTTCTTGAACCCCTCTCTAAATTTACGCATCTCAAGATCAGCCTCCTGAGCCCGTTGCATCGAACGCACTTGAGCCCTCTGCTCAGGAGTCATAGCAACAAGATCCTGAGGTGCATATTGTATAGGCTGTTGAGGTGTGGTTGCAGCCACCACTTGTTGTTGCAGTTGAACCTGAACCCAACTAGGAAGCTGTTGGACTGCAACCTCCTGTCCCTGGGCAGTAATGGTACTTTGGAAAGCCTCCATGAGACTACGAATAGATGAATTATATAATCCGACGAGATTTTGGATTTCAGTGAGTATGCTTCTGAGCATGTCAACTGTGAGGACATATCGACGTTCCCAGTCTGCTTTGGTTAAAAGAATTTTCTGATATACGACTTGTGAGCCCTTTACGGTGTCTATGTCAGGGTGAAGGTGCAGGGGAGGTGGGGAAAGAGCTCACTGTTATAATCATCCTCTCTATATATGATTCTTCTTGCAGAACGTCGTGTATCATCGCGAGCTTGCTGTCAATCTCTGAGTATGCCTGGGAGACCTTGTCCAGGAGAGCATGATGCTCAGGAAGTCGCTCTGCAGGAATAATAATCGAATCCATAGTGTTATCCAAAGATGTCTCCGAGACTGTACAAAGGCCGATCAGAATCCAATTCCAATCAAACAAAAAAGTGAGGAACTCACTATTACACTTTTTAATTAGCCTAGACACCACCCCAAATGAAGCCTTCGATCCCATCTTTGGTTCAGGCGGAGGAAATGGCTCTCCCTTCAACCCAGATGAAATAAATTTGGTCGTAGGAAGAATAGCCTGCCGCTGTTCATCATCCCAAACATCATCGCCGCCCTTACCATTATCATCATCTGTAGACTCTTTCTCTTTCTTCTTCCCAGGTCCGTCTTGCGAAGGTACAGGCGGCACGGGCCCACTTGGAGGAGGAGCACTGGGTGGACCGAGCTTCATTCCAGGCAAAACAATTCCGACGGCAACACTCGTCGTGAACCCTTTTCGCTCTCTCACGCCCGAACTTTGGCCCTCCCTCATTTCGTTCAATGTATCCTTTACCATATTGACAATCCCAATCAACCCCTCTTTACCTCCCGTCTTTACCTTGAGCTCTGCGTCAGTCAGTTGTGTCCATTCGAGCAACGTGAAACGGTCTTGCGGGGAAAGAGATTCAACATAAGGAGGAAGCAAACCGACGTATTGAATCAAGAATTGAGTTAGTGGAATGCCATGCGGAATGAGGGTATGAGAGGTATGTGCTTGAGCTGCTGCAACGGCTTGAGCTTGAGCGTGATTGGCTTTTGCTTGGGCAAGTGCCTGCGCTCGGCTTTGAATGGCTTGTTGTTGAGCAGTGAGAGCCTGTGTACGAGTTTGCAGAGTTTGTTGAATCAAAGCCGGTTGATGAGTTGTAGATGCAGACGTCGCTGGTTGTTGAGACTGTTGTTGGCCAACACGAGCTTGTGCTGCAGCTACGGCTGCTTGGGCTCTCGACTGTTGAATTGCAGCCTGAGCCTTTGCTCTATTGTGCGCAATGTTTTCTCTAATGGCCTGGTCAAAGAAGGTGAGGTAGAGTTTATACACACGAGAGAGGTACTGTGCAATCGATGACGGTGATAGCGGCGACGATGGACTGGATGATGCTGTTGACGACGATGACGACGACGCCAGAGGCTGTAGATCCAACAGTTGGTTGGAAGCTGAGAAGGGACGCTGGACGGCTGTGGGGGAAAAGCTGTCGATTTCATCGACTCCTAGTCCCATCAGCTGCACAACTTGGTCCCACAACGAGGACTCGGTCACCTAGACCATACAACGGCACATTCAACACAAGACTCTCGTCAATACGATAAACATACGCACCTTGGACTCACCACCGAGTCCAAACACAGACTTATGGAGCAGATAAAGATCAAGCTGGCGCTTCTCGCCTGGTGTCGAAGCCGCTGGGAGGATGAGACAGGTCAGGTCAAGAGAGATGTTCTTGTGGGCACATATGGCACGGTATGTTGTCTGAAACTGAGTTTTGTCGGCAAATGGGTAGATAGATCCTGGACCTGAGGGAGGCATGGTTGCAAGTTGCGGTGATGACTAAGCATATGGCTGTTGAATATTACAAGCTTAAAGTACCTCGCCTGGGAGTCATGCAAGGTACAGCACAAATGAGTCATTGCCAGACCTGACAAAGGTCAATATCAGAATATGCAGTGCAAAGCTATATATGGCATCATCAACTGAGGTGTGCGCCACATTTCGTCGAGCACGATACACAATCTCTGGAATGCTTTTACTCCTGGCGTCAAGAATAGTATTCTCCTTTCAGCTATTCTCGGGGAGGTAGTCCCGTCTCATCTACCAAAAAGAGTGAATTATCAATGTGGGGGGATCTTCACTACAATGCTAACATAGCAAATGTAGTTCCACAAAAAGCAACCCAATGGGGGGCGGTACATTATGCCACCAACATTCTTCCGTGAATACTTACCGCAGACGACAGATGATATCTCCAGTACTGTATTCAATAATGCTCTTTCAAAAAAGCTAGAAGAACTGCACACTGACCGGGACTCAAGTTGCATCCATTGGAACCAGTCCTCCATTTTATATTGGGTCACGGAGACCACAGTGGGTCATGACTTCATTAAATCGCAAATCCAGAGATCGACATGTCATCACGGACCATAAATCACTGACTGCGTGATCTACATGCATAATTCTTACTCTTATGTATGTATATATCCAAGACTTATTTAGAGAACGCTGGTTGAAGCCAAAGGTATAAAGCTGCTCAAGGATTGGGCCACCAAATCAACCACCTCCTCAACTATCTTCAAAAATCAATGACTTGAAAACCAGGTCGTTATCGTATTCGTTATATTCCTCCAGGCATCGCTCCCCCATTTGTGGGCGGTTTGTATGCTGTATCTACTGATATTTGCCAACCCATCCTGGCAGAACCAATGGGTCCCGAGCACCCTTCTCAAGTCGTAAGTAGTTCTCATTCTTTCGAGCAATACCCACCTCTCACTTTGAGAAAAAAATCTCAGTGGGAAGTTCATCATAACGAGAACAACAAGTACATCATCACCCAACCTGGTTTCAACAGCAAGTTACCTGGTATTGGTCCAGTTCTTATGGGGTGGAGTCTTTCCAGTCCATCCGCAGATCACCAGGGCGGAAGAATCTTATTTGGAGTCGGCTATGTCGAGCTTGAAATAGAGCCTGTTGGGTCTAGTGATAACTATTTCAGTATCAGAGTTCCTGACCCAAATGTTACGCATGCTCCAGATCAAGTGGAATTCTTCATTGCTGAGTGCGATCACGATGTGAGAGCATCATCTTCCTCCATGTTATTTGATTAACTGACATTTCAACAAGCTTGTTAGCTGTCCTTATTGGTCCGGACTTGGTCTGAGGCGTCCTCACCCCAATTGGGAGTTCATTCCCGATCAGCGTGGCTAGTTTTTTTTTGCAAGCTAGTAGCGTCATTTTTTTGGAATATGAATGTCTGTTGTACAATTCACAAGTGACGCTTCAGATTAAATTTGACGCAATTGAAAGCCAGGCCTTTTATCCACCAATTCAGAAGGATGAGACACGAGACTGACACTATCCACTTGGAAAAAGAAAGATCACCTGGCAGCGGTCCACCGTCGAAGTCACAGAAAGAGGGAGCAGATGCCATGCAACGTGATTTTGTTGCCATTTGAACCCGGCTGACTTTTAAGCTGACAGTGCAGTGAGGGTATATTGAGTGTATGATGATCCAATGTATACTAACGGGCCAAAACAAAACACGAGGTAGTACAACATTTGGAAGAAATTTGTGTGATCTAATACATAGGTTTGAGAAAACTTAGGTGGCAAGGCAGATAAAAATGATGAATAAAGACTAAATGATGATATCGAGCAAAAACCGGTGTGGTTCAAGGCTCGAACTTGATGTTCCATACGTTGGGTCGCTCCGTTTTTCTAAGACCCTTGAATAAATGTGAACCGACAAGGAAGTCAATACGCTTGAGACCTTCCCGCCTCTCTCTTTCTTCGAGTTCTACACCAAGCGCACGCCTGTAACGTCGATGGTAAGCCTGAGAAATTGCATCTCGTTTCTCACGGCCTTCCCTGTAAAAATCCTGCTCCGTTGCGGGTATTCGGAGGGCTCTGTAGAGCCCGCCAAGGACGTCCGCTACAGTGACGAAGGGAGAAAAGGAAGACAAAATTACAATTTCCCAAGGTAAAGGGCGGGATACAAGCGTGAGCGAGAGAACGGGAGGATAGGTAGCTGGCTCATTGCGAACTTGAGTGACAAGGGAGTTGCCGTGCACAACTGGGTTCAAGGCAGGATCAATTGAGACATTAAAATCAAACATTGGCATGGAGAGCATGCTATGGATTTCCCATGGCGCTGGCAATGCGGGAGAGAGTATGTAATAAGGTGAAGTTTGGTAGACCCAGACGGGAGGCTGGGTTAATACTGGGGGAGTGGAAGGTCCCGGACTCGAAAGAGTCGATGCGTTGGAGAAGGGGGAGTTGTCAGCGAAACGAACTCTGCGGCTAGCCATTGGACTTGGTGACAACAAACTGGATAGGAGATCATTTATATATGTATATGGACTGCTGTGGATCTCGAGTCATCTGGCAAGATAAATATTCTAATGGCGGTGCTGCACTTTGCCGACTTGTTTTCCCAGTAAGTTCATTCGAACGGCCCTGGAATCTGTCACGCCCAGGAACACAATATTTAGACACTAATAGAAGGAATGAATGAAGAGGTATTGAGTCACTTCTTGACTCATGAGCTGATATTCTGTAAAGAGTGATGACAATCTTTCTTCGTGATTATCTTTCAGTTCCCTGAAAACCTAATGACCCACTTCTGTTCAAATAGGATCGTATATGTATTGAGCGCGTTCTCGCATAGAAGCAGAGGCTGCAAACCCTTCACTTATTCAGTCTGAAACTAGAGAGGGAAAAAAGTCTGTTGCTCCCTTTTGGATCTCAACTGAGAGGGAATCTCAACTGTCTCAACACACAGCGCAGCGCAGGATACATGTGCTCCACTTTATGCTGTTTTCCTGCTGTAATGATTTCGATTTCACTGGCATCAACCAAAGTCGTCCTCGTCAAATAGAAGTAGAACAAAGATTTATATATATCTGACTATCTTAATTAGTTGTTAGTTATTTTGAGATTGAGGCGGTGGCCCCTTTAATGACCATGAGTCATAGATCCCTCATTCGAGCGATCATGCGGCTCTTTGGCAAAGATGAGGAGATAATCTGAGGTAGACCTAATAGTTCGAACTACTTCTCATGATGTTGAAAGAGTGGGAACAAAATAACAAAAAACGAATTCAGCATTTACATACCACAAGGAATTCTGTGGTGTCAAGATGCGCTGAGCGTTGTGCAGAGCAGTAATTCTAATTTGGTACTCTGTACGAGTGCACGTGCATTGTGAAT
>Ga0157368_1000276_pt1 | contig 24563 bp, 28 predicted proteins | sample AttbisABBM3_FD_113146 | JGI IMG/M metagenome (GOLD analysis project Ga0157368, IMG submission 113146) | Fungus gardens microbial communities from leaf cutter ant in Botucatu, State of São Paulo, Brazil - Atta bisphaerica ABBM3 | ecosystem: Host-associated > Fungi > Mycelium > Unclassified ...
CAGTCTTATGGACTCGAAAACTAAAGTTTGATGGCTGAAGATATATATAGACTGCAACAAACAAAGCGACACATAGACCACCTACGCTGGTTTAAAAAGTCTATGTAATTGGTGTTGAAGTTTCTCATTTGTGTCTGTTGGAATTCTCGTTTATACTTCTGCCCAGCCAATAAGACCTTGTATCCCATGTACACCAAAGTTCAATTGGTATTACTTATACTACCAACTCTACTCTAGTGTTGAACCTGGGCCTTCAAATGTCGAATGTGGAATGATGGACTTACACTAGTGGTGTCTGTTATGTTCATTGTGTTCCGAGCTGAAGATGAGATTATCTGCAAGGACATAAGCCGAGAATGCAACAACAGCAATGCCAAAGCCAGGGAAGAGGTTTCGAAACATCATGCTCTTTTGAAAGACAGGATGATGGCGCCAAGCGTCTCGTTTTGCCCATGGATCTCTGAAAAGCGGAAGGTTTGACATGAGGAAACTGCAACACACGGCGGGTGAGCCTCCAGACGAATGAAGAAAATTCGACTTACGGAGGGACTACTGGCTGTTTACTTTTGGCTGTTACTTGCAAATCAAGACAGAGGCGTGACCTGCCAGGTTAGGGCCGGTTCGTGGGACTTAGCGTTGCTGCAGGCCAACCAACCAACTATCACCACATAATTACTTGGTCTTGTTGTACACACTCCTTCGGCTCTAACTTCTCTTGTACCAAAGACCAAGCATATCTACAGACTCTGCCATGTTCTCGGATGATGATCGGCCCCTTGCAACCAGGTCCTCACTCAGTGGAACGAACCATATGAATGGGTCCAAGGTGAATGGACACGTCAAGAAGGAGGAGGATTATGAAATGAGTGAGGGGGACGATGAGGTCTTAGTAAGCTATACCTGTGGTCATCTTCTCTTAGCTCAGCTTGAATTGATCTGTTGCATGTTGACATCGCAGGCCCCACCCAAGCCCGGAAAGGTCTCCCCTCATCGCAAGAGGAAGCAGACTCTAATAGTCAATTCCTCTTCTAGCGATGAAGACATCCCTCTCGCTTCTTCGCCTGCCAAGTCCACCAAGTCTAGACAGCCAAATGGCAAGGTTGTGTCCAGCAAGGACCGCGTAGACAAAAAGCCTCCTAAAAAGAAAGCTAAGCAAGCACTAGATGCATCCCTCTCAGACGAAGAGGACAAACCTATTCTGAGCAAGAAAGCGCCCCGAAAGGCATACAAAATCAAGAAGGAGAGTCCCGCAGATAATGTCTCGGAAGACGATAAGCCTATCACGGTTGCGAAAGGCCGTAGTAAGGTCGTCAAGGACGAGCCATCAGGATCAGATGCGCAGAAAGCCAAAAAGCGGGGTAGGGTAAAGAAGGAAGAGAATCTAGCAAGTTCCCCTGTGAAAGGGAAAGTAAAGAACGATGAGGAGGAAGAAATTGTCTTCAAGTGGTGGGAGCAGGACCCAAATGGTGATGGTTCGGCAAAATGGACAACTCTTGAACACTTTGGTGTCATTTTTCCTCCGCCATATGAACCCCTGCCACCCAATGTCAAAATGAAGTATGCTGGTAGGTTTTTTTGGCTCTTTGCTATTTGCAATGTATCTCAAAGTCTCAGGAAAATCTGTCGACCTTCCTCCTGAGGCTGAGGAAGTCGCCGGCTTCTATGCTGCAATGCTTGAGACCGAACATGCACAAGATGCGACATTCAACAAGAATTTTTTTGATGACTGGAAGAAGGTCATGAAAGAATATCCTCCAGTGTGTATTCCTAATTTCCTAACTTTATCTGCTCAACGTGTCTTCAGTGGAATAATGTCAATATAATTGAATTCGACCTCTGCGATTTTCGCCCAATGTTTGAATACTTTGAGTCAGAAAAGGCAAAGAAGAAGGCTATGACATCGGAAGAGAAGAAAGCCGCCAAGAAAGTAAAAGAGGAAATGGAAGCCAAGTACACTCACTGTCTCTTGGATGGTCGCAAGGAGAAAGTTGGCAACTTCCGAGTTGAACCTCCAGGCCTCTTCCGCGGACGCGGCGAGCATCCGAAGAAAGGTGCACTCAAGGTTAGCTTTACCTCTAGGTCCTGTGACTATAGGTTAACCGATTTGAAAGCTTCGAGTGAGACCCGAAGACATCACCCTCAACATCGGGAGGGATGCCCTCGTACCCACTCCAAACGTTCCTGGAAAATGGAAGGCTATTCAGCATGACAACACCGTAACTTGGTTAGCAAATTGGACTGAGAACATCAATGGAAACCACAAGTATGTTTTCCTTGCCGCGGGTAGTTCCTTGAAGGGACAGAGTGACATGCAAAAATTTGAGAAAGCCCGCGATCTCAAGGTATGCTTGTGAGCTTGTTCAGCTCACTAGAATGTTCTGAAGCTAGCCCTAGATACATGTTGACCGCATTCGTCTCAACTACCAAGCCGACCTCAGGTCCAAAGTTATGGCAGACCGACAGCGTGCAACTGCTATGTACTTCATCGACAAATTGGCTCTTCGTGCTGGGAATGAGAAGGGCGAGGATGAGGCCGACACCGTGGGTTGCTGCTCACTCCGCTGCGAGCATGTAACGTTGGAGGCACCGGATAATATCATCTTTGATTTTTTGGGTAAAGACTCTATCCGGTATTATAACTCGGTTCAGGTTGAACTCCAGGTGTTTAAGAACATTCGAATCTTTAAGGAGAACAAGAATGACGAGGATAGTCTATTTGACCGAGTGAATGTAAGAACATTTCGTCCCTGAGGTCACATGAAGCGTGTGCTAATGCCGTGCCTAGACGAATTCCCTGAATAAGCATCTCAACAATGAGATGAAGGGTCTGACTGCGAAAGTGTTTCGTACCTTCAATGCTTCAATCACATTTCAGCGCTTACTTGACGAGCAACAACTTACCAATGCAACACTCCAAGAGAAGCTGAACGCCTATAATAAGGCCAATCGTGAAGTTGCTATTCTGTGTAACCATCAGAGGACTGCTCCCAAGACTCACGATCAGTCGATGGAACGGATGCGGAACAAGGTTTATTTCTTGTTGTGACATCATTGCTTGTGCTTATCCGAGGCCAATCTAGCATCGCGCATTAAAATACGAACGCATGAAGCTTCGTCATGCTTTGTTTGCCCTTGATTCTAAATTCAAAAGGCATAAGAAGTATGCAGAAGATGAGTCTGACCTTGAGGATGAATGGGTCGTGGAGCACGAAAAACAGCTACAGGAGAAGGAAATTGAAAAGGCTGAGAAGAAGTTCGTCAGAGATAACGAGAAACTCTCCGAGGAGGGCAAGCAGCCTCATGACAAAAGCGTCCTCAAAGAGCGTATAGATACCATCAGAGAGAGTTTCAAACGACTTGCCGAAGAACGTGGTACCAAAAAAGCGACACTCAAGCGCGAGAAATCAACTGAGAAGATAGAGGAGATGGTTGACAAGCTCACCACGAGGATCCAAGCCTCCAAGTTACAGATGATCGATCGAGATGAGACCAAGGAGGTTGCATTGGGTACTAGGTGAGTTGTCCATGAACATTGATATCCCACTATTAACGAATCCCTCAGTAAAATCAATTATCTAGACCCTCGGTACGTCTCCTTTCCCAAGACGGGGCGGTTATTCATGAGTCGACAGGATCACTGCTGCGTGGTGTCAAATACACGATGTTCCCATTGAGAGAATCTTCTCGAAAACTTTAGTTTCTAAATGTATGTTGCTGTATTCCTGTCTCGAGTAGCTTGAAGGACTAATACAATCTTTCCAGTCCCTTGGGCTATGGAGGTTCAGCCAGACTGGAAATTCTGAACTGGTGTCCGTAGAGGTCACTGTTTATTTAGCCGCGCGACCACAGGCGGCTCTACTAATTGTCCTTCGCACATCGAAGGATTAGTATACTGTCGTATTGAAAAGTAATTACTTTGATTTTCGAAGGCCACCCAGCCTTCCCCGACAAGACCGGTACGATGCCTCGTCTTTTGTTAGAATTCTGGAATTCAGTCTTGTCAAAAAGCAAGTATGCCCAGTTCGATACTTGTATGACAGACACTGTCAATGACCACACGCTCCCGGTTGTTGCTAATAAACAGATAGTGCCGAAGGGTATAAACTGTCAAGACAAAACTGACCGCCGGTAACCCGCTTCAACTGTAAGGAAGCCAAACCATTGTTTGACATCAGTTGTACCCTAGAAGGTGGATGTGAATCACCATAGATGCTCAAAGTGCTACGTGAACCACAAAAGATTTGAAGTTAGTTAGTGTTTGTGCTATGCGTCTCGAGCAAACAGAAACTTTCAGGTCGCGTGTCACGTATTCTGGATCTTTCACTAGACTTTGCTATGAACAGGCAGACCGGCTCTCGCAATCCATTTGCCACTCAAACTGGATTCTCTGCACTCAGTATCGAGTCCGGAGAAGATACAGTAGAGGAGGAAGTTGTTGAGGAGCCTACAGATAGGTATCCTTTTTTAGATGCGGCAACACGCTCCATTACGATTTACTGGATGCATTTACAGTATGCCTGCGACAGCCAAGCCGTCAAAATCTGCTGTCAAGAGGGCCATGCGACAAGCACGACAAGAGAAAAGGCAAAAGCAGCGCGCGGAGGCGCGAAAACGGCGAGAGGAACTTCAGGGCTCATCCCCTGAACCCTCGGACAAAGAGTTAACTTCCACTGAAGTTATCGTTGTCCCTTCGCCCATCTCGAATGCTCTAGAAGTGCCTTTGAATCTGCAATTTGAAGGAGAATCAGAATCAGAAGTTGAACTTGTAACACCCTTAGTACCAATTCCTATGCCTCCGGTTTCCGAGCCTGAGGTGCCTGCACCCCAGACCGTTCTCCCAGAGGACCTCCAAACGACCCAGTTCAAACCAGAGTCAGTTGAGCAGCCTGTGTCTCGGACGGAGATTTCCAATACTTCGTCCTCGAAATCTGCGGAACAATTTGCAGCAGAGGCTGAGAAAAAGAAGAAACGACAAAATCTATTCCAACGAACGGTATGGACACTGATTATGATAGGAGGATTCATTGGTAGGTTGTCCACTATACGTTTGATTGAGAATATGATCTATTTTCGGAAGGACTGTTACTTTTGGGCCATGTCTATATGATCCTCCTTGTTATAGGATGCCAGACACTTGTATATCGGGAAGTCACTACTCTTTTTCCCCTTGCAACGACAGAAAGCGGCCCCCATAATAGAGGTACTGTCAAGGCCAGAGATCCTTGGAGCAAGACCCTGAATTGGTATTTCTTTGCGGTCACTAATTATTTTCTTTATGGGGAAAGTATCATTTATTACTTTAAGGTATGTTAATTGGTATCTATTTTACCTGAACGTACTCATTGTGCATATCCACAGCATGTTGTATTTGCAGACGCACATTTAGTACCGTTCGTCACCAACCATCGTATGATCAGCTTTACTCTCTATATTATTGGCTTCATGGGCTTCGTTATGTCGTTGAAGCGGGGCTCACTGAAACAACAATTCGGATTGTTTTGTTGGGTCCACATGACTCTTCTCATGATCGTCGTCTCAAGGTATGCTTGGAGTCTGTTTAGAGATCAACGTCTAAAATATTTTTCAAAGCCATTTCATTGTGAACAACATTCTTGAGGGATTAATCTGGTTCTGGGTTCCTGCGTCTCTTGTCATTTGCAACGATGTCTTTGCTTATATTTGGGGCATAACCCTTGGGCGCACGCCTCTCATCAAACTGTCGCCTAAGAAGACTGTGGAAGGCTTCGTTGGTGCTTTCTTCAGCACCGTAGTTTTCGCACTTTGCTGGGGTAGCTTCTTCATGCGCTTCAATTATATGATTTGCCCTGTCCATGATTTGGGAGTGAGCGCATGGAACTCCATCCAGTGCAAGCCTAACCCAGTCTTCGTCTGGAAAGAGATGCCGTTGTGGCGACCGCTCACTTTGATCCCTACGATTGTGGTACGCCTCATAGTCCATCTCCTGTGACGAGAGTCTGATGTGTATCAACAGTTCAATCGACCGATTCCTTCCATTTCATACACCCCCTATCATCTACACTTGTTGTTAATGGCGTGCTTTGCATCTCTTGTTGCTCCATTTGGAGGGTTCTTTGCGTCCGGCTTCAAACGTGCTTTCAACATTAAGGACTTTGGTCACAGTATTCCTGGCCATGGTGGGATGACCGATCGGATGGATTGTCAGTGAGTCATTATTCTGTTCAGCTGTCAAACGAGATCTTACAGATTGTTGCAGGTTCCTTATGGGTGTGTTTACATATGTATACTATAGTAGCCTCATCCGGGTACACCATGTTACTGTTGGTTCGATACTTCAAACCATCGTTAGTGACCTTACAGTACAGGAGCAGTTGGAATTGATTTCAGACCTCAAGCGCTACCTTGGCAAACAGGGTATAATTGCGGCTTAGACTACGTCATCCGGTTGGGATATTACTATACACTTCATATGTAATAGTTTTGGTCCGTCGAGTCACCATATTTAATAGACTTGTCATTTATTACTAGACCTTTAAACAGCTGTCCATTTTGCTAATCCTCCAAAAGACATGGCTTTCCGATCTAAGGCATTTTCGAACCCTCGGAGTCCAACCCCTTTTGCGTCCCGTCCATCTATTGTTGCGATGAACATCAGTGATAACTCGGTTTTACCCATCACTAGGTAGGTCAGACTCCAGCCGCCCTCTGCGTTCGGGTGTAGGGGTATGGGTTTGTGTCCAGGAACCAAAAGGACATAGATATAATTCTCGCTCTCGCTGTTCGTCATGTGTTCACAGCGTTTAAATAGGGTGAACGTCACCGCCTGCCCTTGTTCAATAACATTTGATGCTGGCTGGAGAAGGTCAACCAAAAATCCCAGCCGATGGAAATCATTGAAAATGACGGGGCTCGGTGGGGCCAAGATATAGTCTTCCCATACCAATGGGCCTCCGTCCTCATCAGCTATTAACTGGAAGATGGAGTTGGAAGGGAAGTGGCGTCTGGCAAACTCTACGGGAGTAGAAGTAAACCAAGATGGGTCGAAGCGCGGCTCGTAAGTCGAACCGTTGAGTACACCAGCACCCCAGGTAGCATCTATCAGGCGCCATTCACCGTCCATGAGGACGCAATTCCAGGCGTGATTGGTGCTCATCTCTGGAATAGTCTCTCCGGGAACTAGGTCTTGGTATCCGAAACCTTTACCGTGGCCACCCACTTTATATACTTGCAATCCGGCTTTCTCAGCAAGATCGACAAAAAGTCCTGAATAACCGTCACAGACGGCTAAGCCAGATGATAAGGTTGAGTCCGGGGTAGCAGGCTGGACAGTTCCGGCGAAGAAGGATTGAGTGTCATACCATATATTATGGTGCAGCCAAGTGAAAATCGCTCTTGCTTTCTCTGTTTCGTACATAAATGGTCCCGTGAGATTATGTGTCAGTTCGTCCAGTGAACTAACACACTGTCGCGGAAACTGCGCAGCATGTGCATCAACTATTGAAAAATCATGACATTTAATGCATGTTCCTGCTGAAAACATCCCACCGGTGACCCCCGCGACTTCTCTGGTTGCGATGTTATCAGATCCAGGATTGTGACATAATCCTTTGCCAGCGACATTATAGCCAGATGGTCGGTGGAGATACTTGTTTGGCACATCTGACTGTATTGAGACGGGTGGTTTTGGTGGAATTCTCCGACGGGGCAGAAGTCGAAGAGCTGCGTCAAGCTCATGCTCCGGTTTTTTCGAGCGCTTAGCAGGAACAGGTGGAGGTGGCCGTATGAGAAGCTTATTCAAATAATCGGGGTCTAACCCTGCCAGAACAAGGGCAAATGTTCTCGTGGATACATCCAAAGAGACATCGTGGAGACCGGATTGTTCATGGCTGAGATCACAGCTGGGGCTGGTTGTGTGAGTAACAAAGTCTATCAACTGTGAGAAGTCTGTGCTCCCGCCACCCGTAACCTTGACCCGAGACGAAGGTGGGGAAGGCACACGCCGGCGGGGAGGCAGAACAGCAGGCATGGGAATATACTTGGACGAGTGGATTAATGGAGGGAACCCAGCCGAAGTCATTGTCAGAGAAGCACAAAACAATGATAGATGCTAATAATCATATTCTCACGAATGATAAATGCAAACTGGATTTTCATGTGGCATGGCAAGCAACACAGCATGGTCATGGAGCGTCATATCATGTCGATGGAAGAGAAACAGATATATACAATAATCAATCATGATCTGGGCTTCTCCTGCAGGGCAACGAGTCAGAAGACACAATGGAGGAAGGAGAACATATATATCACACCTTCTTCTCCTTCCACAGGGCAAGGAGACCAACACCAGATACCTTCACAACCTTGAAGCGTACTCCGGGAATATCACCCTTGGCTTTACCACTGCGACCGAAACCAGAAATGAGAACCTCATCATTCTCATCCACAAAGTTCAAGCAACCGTCATTCTTCCCCAATGTCAGCACTGCAGGCACAGACAAAACATGCCACATACAGGGACGAAAGCAGTGACCTTTTTTCCATTCTTGATGAGCTGTACACGCACACACTTGCGGATGGCAGAATTGGGTTGCTTGGCTTCAACACCAACCTTCTCGAGTACGATACCCTTCGCGTGGGAGGAGCCTCCAGTGGGCGATGTTTTGTAAGTGTTTCCCAAGGTGCGCTTTTTGTAACTTTTATCCGCCTAGAAGTATGTCGGAATATCAGATACTATTGTAAGAGATTGCCCTAAAGAACGAACCCAGCGATTCTCGCGACGAGAATTGCGGAGCTTGCGAGCGGCTTGAAGTCCACGGGGTTTGTTCGCTGTGCAGGACAGTGTCAACAGCAGACCGTCAGACAAGGGAAGCACATAACATACAGCCCATTCTTGCAGTGGATATCAAGGGGGATTCTGCTGGTTACCATGCAGATCAAACCTTATTTACAAAAACTGTTACAGTACTCGGCTATTTCCGTAAGGTCACGTGAAAGCATCCTGCAAGGAAACGTGACTTCAGTTTTCGGTCACGCGATGCTCTCTTCCTCCGCTCGGCGTCTTACACGCGTTCCTCCTCGACAATGCCATCAACTAGCCAAATATCGTCTCTTTTACAACGTTTCCCTCTTAGATGATCTAGAATATCGCGGGCTTGTCCAAGATATCACAAGGTGGTTGTGCTCAATGGGTCCGAGGGTGACATCCAGACTGATCAAATAATAGACCAGAGACTTTGAGAAAAGCCCTCCAATCAAAATCTCAAACCGTATACGCCGGCGTGGATCCTACCGCATCTTCCTTGCACATAGGTCATCTGCTCCCATTTATGACTTTGTTGCATTTCCAGATTCGAGGACATCGGATTATTCCATTGGTGTGATCAAATCGCAGTCAAGGTGCGCGTATACTGACTCTTTTCAGATAGGCGGAGCAACAGGTCAAGTTGGTGATCCCTCTGGACGATTGACCGAGCGTTTACAAGCGGATGTTCAACAAATTGAGGATAATGTCCCCAAGCTCGCAAAGAGTATTCAACTCTTTTTCGGGCGTGCATTAGACTACGTCAGAAATAAATTGGAATACAGCAGCGCCCCGACATTGCCCCTGCAGAGTCCCAGCGTTTTGAGCAACCTCATGTGGCATGATAAGCTCACTATGCTCGACTTTCTCAGGGACGTGGGTAAACATGTTCGGGTCAATGCTATGCTTAGCCGAGAGAGGTGGGTTGTCGTATCCTTTCCCTTACCACATCTATTTACATTCTGTCCTAGCGTTCGGGCTCGGTTAGAGTCTCAGCAAGGATTATCCTTCACTGAATTCACCTACCAATTGCTTCAAGCTTATGATTTTTATTATTTATACAAACATCATAAATGTAACATTCAAGTCGGGGGATCTGATCAATGGGGAAACATATTGGCTGGTCTTGAGTTAATCGGACGTCAAGGGAATTCATGCTCATCTGGACTTGAGACCTCTGCTTTCGGCCTGACAACGCCATTGCTTACCACCTCAACAGGCGAGAAGTTCGGGAAGAGTGCAGGTAATGCTGTGTGGCTGGATCCCAAGCTAACTAGTATTTTTGATTTCTATCAGGTACGCTCCTTGATAAAGAATAATCCTCGTGATCTCAATCCTTGATGTCGTCATCGTATCAGTACTTCCTGAAGGTTACTGATAACGATGTCGAAAAATATCTCAGATTATTCACTCTTCTCCCAAGGACTGTCATCACTAGCATTGTCCAGAACCACCAGGTACACGCAAAGTATAGCCGCTGAAATGGAATAACTGATTGGTGACTACCTAGATTGCTCCTGAAAAGCGCATTGCTCAGAGGCGGTTAGCCGCAGAGGTCACTGAGCTTGTTCATCAGTGTATGTCGTCTCTTGATACACCGATCAATCGACCCTGATCATTCTTGTTGGTCCCTTAATCTGTCTCCCTTAATCTTTGATGATCAGGGGATGGTCTTGTTCATGCAGAAACTTTGACTAAAATGTTCTTTGAATCTGACTATGAGGGACTTCAAGTCAAAAATGTAAAATCAGCTCTGGAGGGAGATCCCCGTCTTGTGGTGTTGGATCTTCAAGAACTTCAACAAACTCCAGTAGCGAAGCTTGCTGCAAAGTATGGTCTTGTTGCTTCTAATTGTGTGTCCACCCTCGATCTGGATCTCAACCTGAATCTCACCGTTTTCAGCCGCTGCAAAAAATCTCGTCGCATCTCGTGGACTTTATCTCAACAATCAGGTGGTTGCAGAAGCCCAGTACACCACTCCAATGTCGAGCCTGATCGACAAGCGCATTGCAATCCTCCGAGCAGGGAAAGGGAAATTGTTAGTAATGGTAGCGAACTAGAAGCTCCTCAGCAGTCAAAACTTGAAAAAATGTTGCGGAACATATTCTTATGTTCTCCAGACCAATCAGCCTATTCTAGTACATTATTATCATGCTCCGTTAATCAATACGAATTGAACTGTATAGTCTGCGTACAGCCCAATATGATGCGAGGAAGCCGATCGTCCCAGTCACGAGGAAATCCATCAAGACAAGGAGACAGAGATAGCCGAGGTAGAGTAGCACACTTGAAAAGGAACTCAATGACATACGGGACGCCCAGTAGAAAAGGCCGTAGGCAAATAACCAAAATGCGCTGCCTCCGCCAGTAAGGAATGCACGCCATTGCCATCTACAACCAATTTTGAGCGGCAAAGAGAGATGGTGAGGAGATAAGCATACCTATACTCTTCAGCACAAAGGCAGAAATATGTGAATAAAATTGTCACAGTGGCCGTCGTGAGTGAGACAATGCCGGCTGTGAGGGCAAGGAACCCGAATGCGTAGTACGCTCTTGACGCAAAAAGGCTGGAAAGAACAAAGTACAATTCCACAAATGCCGCGCCTATCAACCCCAGTATCATGAGCCGTGTCAGAAGCATCATAAAACTGGCGGCAAAAACGTACCAAACGGTAGAATGCCACTCAAGATAGCCGCCACCTGCTCGGTCGTTAGGGAATGCAAACGCCACAGAGCCGTACCGTATGGAACTCAAATACGCACCCAAGGTCTAAGGTATTTCGGACTCGGTGGAATTTGGCGCGGGATAGGGTTGATGCGAACAGGATGAACGATAGACTTGAGATTGACAGTCAATATGGTCCTGACGTTGTAGTCTTAATCAATAGATACGTACACCGTGCTTGGAACCAAAGTAGGCACCAATGGCAGAGAGAGGTGCAGAAATACCGAACCACAAAAGGATTATCAGGAGCATAGTCCCTGTGGATAGCCAAGATCAGATTTCATCGGAAAAAATAATGCTGGAACTCACCAAAAGGAACAGCTCCAGATGAGCCAGCGGTGATGAGGAAACAGTTGAGAACGAAGATGATGGCGAAAATGCCACTGTGATCAAAGAATGTTGTTGAATACTGACTCCAGGAATGCGTGCAACATGCTGCTAAACTTACGTCGGGAATACTGTAGCGGTAAGAAATGCATTCTTCCTTCTGTCATTTCCTCCAAGTGAAGCATATATTCGGCTCGAGCAGTAACCCCCGATACTTCGGGTTAGGTTCATTAGCCTTGTATCAGGTTCCAGATATAGGTGACCAACCATCCGAAGAATGACCAGCAAACTATCATGACAGTGGCAAGGGAACCGCGGTTAGAAGGTGAGAGGAATCCTAGAAGAGCAAAGACTGTACATCCATCCATTAGTTAAAATCTTCAGATAGGAAGATGGTCCGGAACTCGCCAAGTGTGGTTCCAACCATGGCAATTAGCTGAGAACCATTGCCGACCATGATAGATAACATCATCGGTTTAGCTGGAACGCGAAAAACTTCTCCATGGACAAGCTTCCAGCCCCAGTCCTCTTGTACATCCTCCTATACTTGTGTTGAGTGTACTGAAAAGTCGATAAACAGGATGCATTCATACGCTAGCATCGATTGAATTATACCGCGAGATCTAGGGGAGATGGGTTAGTATAATAGGGCAAAGGCACAAGAAACCTACGTCGCGCGATACGGTTCGGAGAAGGATCATTCCGACCATAACACATAGGAAGATGACGATGACTATAGAGTTGATCAGACTGAACCAATGGATTCGAGGATCGAAGATGTGCAGGTAGTTGTCCCATCTTGTTGCCTGCGAAGATAAATGGCGAATTAAAAAAGAACTTGGAGGTTATCCAGACCTACATACCCATGGAGTGTCAGATTGCTTGAATTCACTGGTCAGCCACAAGTGAGGATCGAGAAAGCTAGATTACTCACGTTCCAGGAAACTCTATAAGTGAACTGGATCCTCTGATCCCTTTCTTCACTCAGGATTAGAGGCTCAGCATTCTCTGTATTGCAATTCGGTTCGCCTGTTGGAGAACCACCAATGCTGCGAGTGTTTCAAAGCTCTCATTAAAGAGGTCGTTGAGCGGGTTGACTCACCTAGAGGGCCATACCAGAACACCGACAATACGGTAGGTATCTAGAGTAGGCATGTGGTATCTGGAGCACCTTATTCATTCAAGTGAATAGGGTGAGGTACTTGGTCACACCTGAACACAATGTCATAGTGATTGTTTAGTGCAGGTTGATTTCTAAATTGATCCTCGTTATTTCCCAAACTGAAGCCCATATCAAAGAAGATGTCTTTATTTCGGTCGACCTTCATCTCGGCAGCTGGGAGACCGTCAACAAGCCAATTGAGCGCATAGTCCTCCCTAATTCTGTCATTGATGAACTTGGCTTCGCCAGCAGCGACATCTTGAACACAAAGACTCCTGCATGTATGATTATCCTTCAACATTTCAATCTCCCATGGAATGAATAAGACTGTATGCATCGGGAGATTTCGTGGCATACCTCATATGGTGAGTTGAAGAGGCGGTCACCAAATAATATTGATCCTAGAGACTCTGGCTGGGCTTTAGGACCGTCCTGGGGTTGGCAAAAGTGGAACCTCGGGTTGTAATAGTCATCTGATACTGAATTAGTCGGCGACCAGAAACTTAAAGGCACATACAGTTGATGAGAGATTTCTATAGTGGAAAGTAAGTGCACTGCTATGAAATCTATGACCGGTATACTCACAAGCTTCAAATCATCTTTTCCGGTGAGCATAGGTGTCAATGCGTTCACGAGAACTTCGACTCGTTCCCCTGTACGGTAATCAGTGGGAGCAGCACCAGGCAAATAGAAGGCAGAAGCAAGGGGTAAGGTGTAAACAAGAATGCCCGCTGGTATTCGCATGACTCTGAGCTATGAAAGCAAGATCTCGCAAGCTGGTGTAAGTCGAAATGATAATTTCGACGTGTCCTGTCACTCTGTGTGACGTCCTAAATCAATGCCAGTCTAAAACTTTGTATAACTTTGCTAGCTGTACGGTCAGTGTATTTGATAAATTGGGGAAAACATCAATCCTGCCAAATTTGGCCCACGTTAATTTGTTTACACGGATTCAACAATTGAAGATATTCATGCACTTTGAGGTCATTGCCAAGTGTCCAACGACAAAAGCGCGTGTCTCACGCATGAAACTCGCTCGTGAGCTGTGGATTTTCCTCGAGTGCCCTCCAGGACTTATCAAGCTCTGTCGTAATAAGATGGCGTCACGATGCTACCAACGTTTATGCCAGTGGCCACCCAGGCAGCGATCAAGGGATTGACACCCGAACAGGTCGAATCACTTGGGGTTACCCTAATTCTAAACAACACCTACCATTTGAATCTTAGGCCTGGGTTAGAAGTGTTGAATAAAGTTGGTGGAGCCCATAAGTTCCAGGGATGGGAGCGAAATCTCTTGACAGTATTTTTATTTCTCTCTTATCCAGAACTGCCTCAAATGTCATTTTACAGGATAGCGGCGGTTTCCAACTCGTTTCGCTGAGTAAATTTACTACTATCACGGAAGAGGGTGCTCTGTTCGCCAGCCCATTTACCGGAGAACCGACGATGCTCTCCGTACGTCCGCTGATCAAGTTTCAAACCTAAGATGATGATTACATTTGCCAAAGCCAGAAGAAAGTATATCAATACAGCATGCTATCGGCGCCGACATAATCATGCAACTTGATGATGTAGGTTAGTTCATAGCAGTCTTGCACTTGTGTATAAGCCCACCAAGTTTTCTAGTTCCAAGCTTAACTGTTGGACCTCGTGTTGAAGAGGCGATGGAAAGATCTGTGCGATGGCTCGATCGATGTATAGCTTTCCACAGCAAGTCTGGGAAGGTAGAAAGCCAAAATCTTTTCGCAATCGTACAAGGAGGTCTTGATCCAGAACTGAGGGATCGCTGTCTTGATGCAATGATAGAACGAAAAGACAACGTAGCCGGTTATGCTATAGGAGGTCTCAGCGGGGGGGAAGAGAAAGGTGGTCCTTCATCAACAATGCCAAAACGCTTGCTAACTCCGTGATTACGGCTAGATACTTTCTGGAGAGTGTAGGCCAAGAGTCACCTAATAATCCTGATTATTTACAAACTCAACCTCGTGTAGTATCAAGCAGTGTACGGACAAATTACCCGAAGATAGTACGTTTCCGGTTCATGATTATTGAGACTCGATTGACATCCTAGACTTCAGGGCCACGATACTCAATGGGAATCGGATTCGCAGAGGGTTCGTCTAGGATTCCGATCACAGCTGAAATCCTAATCAGAACTCGCCTGTCATAGATCTACTTGTCTGTGTGGCCCTCGGAGTTGACATGGTACGCTGGAGCTCCTGTACCGAGTATAAGAATTCCGGACTTATTTCAATCAAAAGGCAGATTGCGTCTTCCCTACGCGAACCGCACGCTTCGGTGTCGCATTGACACACAGGGGCCCGCTCAACCTTAGTAAAACACCTCAATGAGCCTTCGGTATTTTCATCACTGATGTTTCACTCCTCAGAGCTGAGCAAGCATGCCAGAGACTTCAGTCCAATTGATGAAAATTGTCCTTGTCCAACATGTTCAGGAAAGACATCCCGTGCAGTTTTACATCATACCATAACGCACGAAACTTCAGCCGCCCACGGTATGTCTGGACATACCCATAAACACCCGGAGCCCTTCAACGTATTCATATTCATAATCATATAGCAATAACCCTGCACAATATCACTTTCCAGGCGCAAGTTATGGGGATAGCGAGGACAGCCATTGTGGCAGGCACCTTCCCCGATTACCTGCGCAAATTCTTTGCCGAGTATTTTGGTAACGCAGGCTATCCTGAATGGTGTGTGAACGCCTTGCGAAGCGTTGGGGTCGACTTGTTAGAAGGTAGTAAAAATATCAGGGTAGTGTCTGGGAGCGGGGCAAAATGGGATTACTCGCTTAGCTCATGAATAAGATTACATCGACCACTATAAGAGTCACTTTTCCTCCTCAAAGTGATCACCTTTTGTATTTCTTAGTGGATCGCGCATTCCTAGCTTTCCTCCTTTCCATAACTTTCCTCTGCTTCCTTATCTGATCAGAGGTCTTGAGCTCTGACTTGATCTTATCGAGAGACTTGCCACCATAGCGGCTCGGTTTCCCTTGTTTCTTTAGGCTCGTATACAGAGGCCTTGCGACCTCTCCTCTATCTCCTTCGTGCCTCTTCTTAAGTTGTCGCGCTTTTCTCTCATAGTTGTTCCCGAGCTTGTCTAGTTCTTTTGGTGCACTAACTTTGCTGTGGCGGAACTTGCGACTACCTTCATTTCGTAGCTTGGGTCGGTCGGGCTCGGTCTCGCCAATCCTAGGGAGGTTGATCCTACTCTTAGCCTTCCACTCCTCAAAACGACCGCTGCGGTAGCTAGCTGGTAACCGAACGCCATTTTCTGTCTTGACGAGCTTCACATTATCGGCACCGACTCCACCACCCTTGACAAACTTCTTTTTCTTCTTGTCCCAATTGAGTTGGCGTTTTTTCTTCTCCTGGACAGTCTCATCTCCTGCAAGGTCAAATGCCACACTTCGTACTTGCTGCGAAAATGATGATGCCCCATCCTGTAAAGAATATCTGCTGTATCATCAGTGTTCAAACATTCTAGTGATGACAAGGGACATTACCCTTTCTCTGTAGAAGCGTCCTTTTGATAATGTGACATATAAAACTCTTCGTCGCGGAAATTATTCCTTTTCTCGATCTTGAAAACGGCCTGAAGAAGAGTTTCAGGGGAAGACTTCATCAAAATTATCTTTTCCCGCCACTTACCGCAATATCCTCTTCGTTAGCCATCTCCAACTCATTTGCCGATCCCATTTTCTCGTCTTCATCTTCATCATGAGCAGGACAGCCAGAGTTGACTACTCTCGCAACTGACTTCTGCAATGCTTTCCTCCTCTGTTTCATCAGGGCAACATTCGCAAGGCCAGTCCTATTTCTGACCTCAAGCACTGTCTCCGATGGCGTAAAAGCATTAACAGCCTTCAACAACTCCTTCTTCGCATCCTCCGCCTTCTTCCTCTCGGCAGCATCCAATCCACGCAGTAATACAGAGTGCATGCCAGTATCAGAGCCTGCAAGCTGCCAGTTAGGATCTTTCGTCATTTCCTTTGCGCGTTTATAGCTTTGTAGGCTTGCTTTCCCTTTACTACGTTCATACATGATATGACCACGTTTCATCACATCACGGAGAGTTGGAAGTGAATGATTCACGTCATCTAGCGACCTCAGGTATTCCATATCCTCGTCAATTTTCTCACGCTCAAACGTGCCCAGTACAAGATTTCGCGTAAAAATTTGGTCACTGTTATCTGTGGTGGCGCTTGTGAGAGGTCTTGCAAGAAATAATTGTAGATCGCAGAGGTAGGGAAGTTCAGCATGTGTGACAAATGACCACGCCCAGCCCTGGCGTCCGGCACGAGCCGTTCGTCCAACACGATGTACGAAGACACGGGCACCGTGCGGAAAGTCATAATTGATGACGTTCTCGAGGACCGGAATGTCAATTCCACGAGCAGCGACATCTGTAACGACCAGTATACTGGTTACACCTTTTCGGAACTTGTCCATCTGGTATGTTCGTGCCTGTTGGTCGAGGGAGCCATAAATATGTGAGACAGAGTATCCGGTGGTCGACAAAAGACTAGTAAGATATTCGACATGATGTTTCGTGGCAGTGAAAATGATAGTCTGATGAGGAGCGGTGATTTGCTCAGAATGCTTTACCTTTCCTTTTTGCTTCTTGTCCTTTGACTCGGGTTCTACCGCTGTGTTTTTTTCTGCTAGGGGAACTTGGATAACGTCCCTCAGTAAACCTAGAAGACAAGCATCCTTCTCAGCTTTTTTGATGGAAAAGAACGCCATTTTGAGATCAGAGCTTATCCTACTCTCTGCGTCCAGTCGCACCAGCTTAGGATTCTCAAGGCCAGCTTTCGCGAACTCAACGAGAGATTTAGGAAGTGTTGCAGAGAAAAGGAGGGTTTGGCGAGATGTAGGGAGTCGATGTATGATTTCAGTGAGAGCGGTCTCAAAACCCATTTCGAAGAGTCGGTCGGCTTCGTCAAAAACAACGTATTGGACGCATTTCATATCCAAGTTCATTTCAACTATGAGATGCAGAAGTCGTCCCGGTGTTGCAATGATACTGCAGAGCAACTATGAAATATGCACAAGAAGAAGGCTGAGAGTGCTCACACATCCGGGTTGTTCGTGATCATCTCAAATTGCTCATCCATGCCCTCACCACCAACAACTAAACCCCACCTCAGATTCTGGCCTTTCGAATTTTCTCCCTTCTTATCGCCTGCATGATCCCCATGCCCCGAATTCTGTCCTCTTGATAGCTCCTTCCCGACCTTGAGGATCTGTAAAGCCAGTTCACGGGTGGGTAGGAGAATGAGGGCTCGTGCACCAAAAGCGGTTGAGTGACGTCCACAAAGACGTTGAACTAGGGGAATCATATAGGCAAGTGATTTACCAGAACCTGTCCGAGCCATCCCAACGAGATCCCGCGGAGGATTCGTGAGCAGTGCTGGTATGGTGAGCCGTTGAATCGGTGTCGGTACTCGGTATCCTTGTAGAGTCAAAGATCTCAGGAGCAATGGATGGAGGCCTGGATATTATTATGTGTTAATTGAGCCTGGTTAGCAGAATCTATTTGGCCGTACCCATGCTCTGGAAACTGCCCCCACCAATTTCTCCCTTTGCGACTTTTTGCTTTCCTTTGGTACTTTTCACCATATGAGTACCTCCTTTGACGTCACGCTTGGCAATAGATTCTTGTATAAAGCGCGAGAGATCTTCTGGATCATCGTCCACCACAGTCTGTTCGGATAATTTGCGTTTCTTGCCGATTAAAGTGGGAGAGATGTCATCAGCATCATCGGAAAAGTCGCTAATTTCAGAGGCAGTGTCATCGAAAGCATCGATCTCTCTAGCGCGTTTCCTTGACATTCTGAAGAGAGAAGGGTGTAAAGCTACAGTCTGCTACAGTACAAAATCGAGTTACGGACTCGCAAAGAAAATATGACGTGTGACATCAAGTACCGTCACGTCAGCTATGTCTTCCTTATTCTCCGGCCTGGAGGACTTCCCCTTCCTACTGTCGACCCGATGGGCTTGCGCGTTGGTAAGCCACTGACTGAACCTGGTCTTATAGCAGCTGTCCAGGTGCATGTAAGTTGACTTAGTGGTAGGCAGAAGAATAACTTACCTGGGCGAGTTGTTGATGTCGCTCTCGTTGTTCCACGAACTGCCACATCTCTCCGTGTTATCCCTCTCGAGCCTCCGCGGGCAGTATTTCTCTCCCGTTTTCCCTGCTCCTGCTCTTGTCGCTCTTTCTCATCTCTCTCCTTCTGTTCACGCTCTTCTCGTTCTAATCTTTCCCTTTCCCGCTGCATGGCCAAACTTCGCTCCTCCTTTTCACGCCGTGCATGCTCAATAGCCTCCTTATGTTCCCGCTCAAGTTGCTCCTCATCCTATACAATTCATTTCTGTAAGAAAAAGAGGGAAGAACCAAGGCTCACTGCTTCGGCTCCCTGCCAATCCTCATCAAAAATCAATCGAGAAACATCTTCAGATCTATGAAGAATTTCGACATATTTATTGAGCAGGGCATCTGTCTGGGCCAGCTGTTTAGCTACTTTCTGTCCTGGGATGAGCTTAGACATACTGCTGTGAGCCGATGGAAATTCATACATCATTGATGCTCCCTGTGGCATCCAGCGCTTCATTGAACGCAGAAAAGACAGTGTTGAGTTTTTTGAGTATGAAAATGTCGTTCTGTAGCTTCTCCTCGTGAGCTTTAGCACTTTGCCTGCTTGATGCTTCCTGATCCTCTGCTTCGTCTCCGTGTCCCATGTCTGATAGATCTCCAAGTTCTCTGGATTGTGATAATGGAGTTACGTGTTCTGGTCGCGAAAGTAAGCTGAACGGCTTGCTCATGACATCATCTCGGTCCTTTAAAGACAGATCCGAGAGTGATATATCTTGGTGTGTAGATCCGATGTGCGAAGAAACAGACTCAGACGCCATCAGCGATGGTTCAGATAGCAAACGAGACCCATCCACAGGAAGAGTTAAATCAGACTCGTCAGAACTATACATCGCTATCTGTGCGGTTCTGCAATAAGGAGAGAGAGGAAAAAGTTAGAATCATTCTGTGTGGTGTAAGTCTGTACGTCCTATTATAGAAGGGAGGCAAATATATATAAATAAGTGCTATTCAAACAGTCATTCATTATTCTGGACCATATGACTTCAGAATGTTATATATTCCCATTCTAAAATCTAGTACAAAGCTCTTTATATCAGATCAAAGTTTTATCAAGATAGTAGAACAATGTTGCAAACGATTGAATATCAACAACACGAGTATAGTTGAAAGTATCCTCTTCTAGAGATTGATAGTTATCTTTGCTCTTTTTGAAGAAGTCAAGAAGTAAGCTGCAAGAAGAAAACTCAGTGCTTAGTGTTAAACTTCAAAAAAAGCTGACTATCAACCAATCATAGCTTTTCTCTAATTCAAAAATCTATTGCTCAGCATTGTCATAGTGTTAAGCATAGTTCATATTGGTGTTAGAGATGGATCACATTTGACAAGTGAAGCTATGAATGCTGTATGGAAGAGTTGGATCAAGTAGAATACTTATCTGAGAGTGGATCAACTTGATCCAGGATGAAGAGTGTGAAGCAGATGGCAATCTTAGCTTCAACTTTCATGTGTTGCACCTAACTATCCATCATGTGGTTGTAATTCAGAATAGAGAAAGAGGAGAATTTTAAGTAGTAAAGTTGAGTGAAAGAGTGGAGTGTGCTACTAATTCAAATCAATTATTAGGCTGAAGTTCATATACTGTATTTACTAGTCTACAATACAAGTACTAAACTTTTAAGAATAAGAGAAGTCAAGTAACTACTACAGGTAGCTATTTATCAAGGAACCTGTCAGAGGGTCTATGGAGATTGATTAGGATAGAGAGTTTGTCCATGGAATGACCAATGATTGGAACAGAGAAGGTGATTCATACTAGAAGATAATGTATAGGTCAGATATGAGTTAGTTGTTATCTGAAACAGATAACAGATGATCTTGGACCAGTATGTGACAATTAGGAAAATTAGGTGGGAGCATAGAAAAACTTCAAAGCTTCAAGAAACATAAACATGTTATGTTACAACTTAAGAAGTGCTACATATATCAAGTAGTACAAGAAAACTCAATAGAATTCCTACTAATCTAATTCTTCTAGCAAGTTCCACCATATTCAATCATTATCTAACTATATAATTTGTAACTATTACTCCTGTAACCTGTAATAATCAAACTAAAATAACTGAAACCTAAAATTCAAGTTTTTTAAATCTAAGTTTATCTATCCAAGCTTACTTCTGACACAAAGTCAGAGTATAAGAAATCAAGTCTTGACATATTACTCCCAAGTATCATATACTTACTTTTAAAATATTCATCTTTTGTTCACAAATTAATCTTACTAACTAGAGTACAGGTTTTGGGTTTCTAATAATAATAGATCTAGGTGTACTCTGAATATTGTCAGTTATTAAAGGATTGTCACTAAGAACACCATGAGATTTGTATTAGAATGGAGAGAGCTTGCTCATAAAGAGATCAATGATTGGAATGAAGAAGTGATCCATATCAGAAGAAAATACTTGTGTTAGATGTATTAGTTGTTATCTAAGATAAATAGTAGATGATATTGGTTAGTATATGACAAATATGCACAAACTAATAACTAGAGTATATATAGTAGACTATCTTATATTAGAAACTCTACTAAGTTCTTTTGTATCACTTAAAATATAAGTATGCTTTTATCTCTAATATTTGAGGTCTAAGTCATAACACAGATAACTTGAGAAGTAATAAGTAGAAGGTAAAAAATATGAGACTAAGATAGGGATACAAATAACAATAAAAGTGTAGATAACAAGTTAGATAAAAAGTATGAAAATGTAAGTTTCTTTATACTATCTTAAACAGAGTACATTAGTATATAAGTTAGATGGTTATATTATAATTTCTTATCTTAAAACTAGTACTAATTTCTAGTATTGATAACAATACATCTTCTCTAAGTTTTACTCATATCCTAATATTTTCTAAATTTTCTCTGAAGTATACAATTAGTACAACATATAGAGATGTAATATATTGTCATATACTAATATGGCCATATCCAGTCAATATTATAGATAATACAACTTCTCTGATCTATACTCTTAAATATTATTCAGTATATATTAACTCTCTCTATTCTATGTCAATTACTTCCTGGACTTTCTTGCTGGACTTTTCAGCAACTCCATGAAACTTTCTTTCAATATCTAAGAATTACCTAGACTCAGAGTAATTATTTACAGTTCTCTATTCCATAAATATTATCTTAGATAGAGTATATTAGTATCTAAGTCAGATAACTATACTATAAATTTCTATTCTGAAATTTGACTAATGTTGGTAGCAACACATCTCATCATTTTCTGGTAAATTATCTCTTAAGACTCTTTTGATATCCTCTCTCAAATATATGACCAGTGCAATAAGTAGAGATACAGTATATAAGCTAAAGCCAAAAGTTATTTGGTATCTAAGAATGTGAAGTTATAGACTTTATAAATGATTTTGATTTTAGCTTATGTACTATGCTGTATACTTGTGACTTGGTCATGATTTCAGATAATGAAGATAAAGTTCAAGATAGCAAATAATAATAAAGAAATGAAGTATGTTGCTATTAACACTATAGTTTCTAGTGTTAAGTAGTTAAAGTTAATTATTAAACTGAAGATTATAGAGTATCTACCTGTTCTTAAATATTAGAAAAAGTGTTCAAAACACTTAAATACTCAAATTTTTAGGACTTAGGCTCAAGTGGTAGAGTAAAAAAATAATCTTGTATAAAGTTTACACAAGAGAACTTGATAAAGTTCCTAATACAAAGTGGTATTTTGTTTTATCTTATATACACTAACTAGTGGTCTATGCAAGACCAGTACTAACCTACTCTAAAGACTATACATTATCTATAAGATCAATATACAGTAAACATATTGTATAATGTCATTTCTATATTCTTTTATATATAACACATGATTATGTGACTATAACATGAATCACCAGCTTGTAACAGCTATCACATCTTATTATAATGTGTAATAGTTGTGATATCATGCTATAACCCAAGTCCATTATCTTCAACTCTGGCATTACCTTTCCTTCAAGGTTTCTCTTTCAGAAAAACTAACTTCTATTTTTGCCAGTTTTTTTCTAGCTCTCTTTCCTTCTAAAACTTCTTTTCTTTACCAAGTTTAACTTTTCTTGTCTCTTTACTTCTGTACTCATTCTTCCTTTAAACTCTACTACTGCTTCCTTTATATTTTTCAAGTTCTTCTCTCTTTTATTCAAAATTTTCTCTACTTTCTATTCTTTAACTTTATCTACTTCTATTGGTTCTATCTCTTTTACCTTCTATCTCTCTACTAGTTTTCTATATTTTACTACTTAACTAATATTTATAACCAGATAAATCCTTATTGAAGTTAGCAGTCTCAGTTTGACCACATTAGTAAATACTACTTCTTTAATAATATATAAACCAATACATTGGTTTACTAGTTTCCTCACTATATTATGATCTCAAGATCTTAGAGTAAGTTAAGAAAAAGAACCATGTATAAGAGTTACATAAGAGAACTCAATAGAGTTCCTAGTATAAAACTGTCTATCTTATATACACTAGACTACTGGTCCATGCTACACTACTATTAGCCTACCCTAAAAAGCTATGTATTATCCTTAAGATCAATATGTATTGAACATACTATATAGTGTTATTTTGTTTCAAAACCTTCTATAATATTCTTTGTGACACATGATTATGTGACTTTGTGACTGTGACTGTATTTGTGTGACATGTAACCAATGTGTAATAGTTATGTGACATGTTATGCTAATCTCTAACTCTAAGTCTCAAAATAAGAAATAAATATAAAATAAAATAAAAATGAGAAAGAAAAATAAAATAAAATAAAGTCTATTATTCTCAATTCTGACACACTGGCCTTTCTTTGAACATTAAGTCTTTCATACTCAACATTATTTTATCTCTTTTCTTTTATTCTTTAGCTTTTTTTCTTTTTTTATCTACTTGTCTCTTTTTGAGCTTTCTTTAATACTATCCTAGCTTTCTCTTGTATTTTCTTTATCCTCTTCACAAAATTTGTTGCTTTTTTCACTTTTTTTTCTTTCTAATATCTACTTTCATTCTTAGTTTTCTTTTATAATTTACTATAAATAAAGACACTTTAGTTGTCAAAAGTATCTTGTTGTTTATTGCAAACTCTGCTGTTGTCAAAAATGCAAGAAGTAGACTTAAACTTTTCTTATTTCTTTTCTTATTTTTATTTTATTTTAAATTTATTTTTCTTTATTCTATTTTTAGAACTAGAGTTAGGATTAAAGTAATAAGATCACACTGTCACACAGTGGGTCACATCAGATGACATGGTCACAAGTCACATGACACATGGAAGGATGATGTCATACAATATGTAAAACACATGGTCATTTAGGGTAGGCTAGAAATAGCTCACACAGACCATTAGGTATTAGTATATAAGGTAGACAATCTTGTACAGA
>Ga0157368_1000277_pt1 | contig 24537 bp, 21 predicted proteins | sample AttbisABBM3_FD_113146 | JGI IMG/M metagenome (GOLD analysis project Ga0157368, IMG submission 113146) | Fungus gardens microbial communities from leaf cutter ant in Botucatu, State of São Paulo, Brazil - Atta bisphaerica ABBM3 | ecosystem: Host-associated > Fungi > Mycelium > Unclassified ...
ATGGGATTTAAGAGAAGGAAGTAGAAGGTTCTAGAACAAAATAACGTCATATAACATGGAAACTATATGTTGACCTCATGCTTTACACATGGTCATTTAGGATAGGGTGCACAGTAGTTAGCATGGACCATCTGTAGGAGTATATAAGGTAGATTATTTTATAAAGAGCTCTTTATTGAGTTTTCTTGTGTTTCCCTAATACAAGAGTTGTTCTTTTGTCCAACCCTAAAGACTTAAGTTCATAACAGAAGATATCAAGTATCTAGATTCTTGCTACAAATAGTATGAGATTTGTCATAGAAATCAGATTAATTGCAAGTTTTTTAAAAACCTTAGTTAAAAAGTCTATAAATTTTAGACAAGTTGTTGAATTGAAGCAAATACTGAAGAAGGTAGAAGTTTTTCTATTTCTGAAATATTGATTCAGTTGGAATCATTGTTAGCTAGAACAATTTTAGGTGACTTTGAGATATTTTTCAAAGAAAAAGACAAATTGAGATCAACCTTATAAATTGTCTAAAGTGATGAAATAGAATAGCTATGTTAGTGAATTTCTCACTTAGATATTGAGTAATTAAGATTTCAGAAAAAAATATAGAACTACAGTGAGAAAATGTTATGAAAGATCAGAAATGATAAAAAGTACTAGTTTGTAATAGTAGCTATTTAGTCTAATAATACTATTAGAGACAATTCATACTCATTAGGTGAATTTGTGAATATAATACAAAAGATAGTATTAAGAGTAATTTATACTCACTAGGATTATCTACAAGTAGCACAGAAGATAGATCAGGTCAGAAGAGAGGTCAGAGAAATACTACATAGATAAGATGACCTTGGCTTTAACAGAAGATTGTTATACCTAGCCAACTTTGTTACATAGTTGTATTTGTCAGAGAAGAGTGCAGATGTACTTAGCATAAGTGCAGCACAAATCTAAGTTGATAATCAGACTAAGGAAATGATATATATAGTAAACAACATTCTTAAATATAGAACTGGTAACCTAATAATACTCTACCACTGTGTGTACTCTGGGTTGTCAAACACTGTGGAAATTGACATTCAGAACTCCATGGAATTGATGAGAAGTACAGGATCTGGTCCTCAGGTTGATAAGTGATTGGAATGGAGTGTGATCTGTACCAGAAGAGTAGAAAGTGTGTGAATGTCTGATAATATGTGATAGACAGATTCATTATAGAATTTAATAGAAGTAAATGTGAAAGTGAGTCAGAAATGAGTGTTACATGAATGATAACCTTGACTTTAACTTGTAAGATATTACATCCAGCTTAACTTTGTTGCATAGTTATAATTTAGAAAGAGGAGGTTAGGATTTTAACTAAGAACAAGTGTGACTCTTAATCCAAGTTGATTATCAAACTAAGAAATTATACATAGTAACTATTGTTCTTAAATACAGAGAAAAGTTGTTCTAATAATAAGAAGCTGCATATACTCTGAATTTATCAAATATCATGGAGGTCATTGTCTAGAATTTGTTGTAAAATGAAGAGAGCTTTGTCTACAGAATGATTGGTGATTGAAATGTAGCATGATCTATTCCAGAAGAAAGCAAATGAGTTTGGATGAGTTTGGGCAATAACAAATGCAATCGAGTTAGTATGTGACAGCCTAACAAATTGGGAGAAAACCTGCTAAGAAATATCTCTATTGTATTTCCTAAGAAGGTATTGGAATTTTTTTGATGGCCTATGCTGATTTTCACACCAGTATTTGAACTTTGGATTGATTGAGTTAGACATTTCAAGGTCATCCGAACTAGTAGAGCTCGAATCGTCATCTGAGCCATGCTCTGGACTAGAGGAATGGCTGTTCATCACTGGAGTGCGGTTACCTTGGCTCTTTAGAGGACTCTGAGCGATTCTTACTCAGCTTGTGGTGACTTTCCCTGTTATTGGATGGTCGACGAGAGGCGTCAGCGAGAGCTTGGCCCAAATAATTGTGTGGATTGATTTCGCTGAGAGAAACGTAAGTTGTCATTGATCTGATTTTGAATGCTTGAACGAAAGGTATTCTTTCCTTGGCTTGCATTAGCTATGGGATAGATATGATTTGTGACACCATCGGATGCGCTAGAGAAGTGAGGTTTCGCGAGTATCATCACCATCGGTGGCAGTCCAATCTCCACGAGTCATTGATTTTTTCCCAGCCTTGGGTTTTTTTACGATGTTCTCGTTCCTTCTCCTTTGAACGCTTCTTATGTTTCCATTTGGATTTGCTATTCTGGTTCCTGGAAATTTCGAACAGCTTTCGTTGGGTATTAATAATCGAGCTCTTTTTCAGGGATGCCAGCAGCACCTCAATTGTCTATTCCTTTTCCTTTGCTGCCAGAGTCGCCTGGGTGAGCATTAGCAGGGGTTCTGGAGTGATTAAGAAAGTGCGAGTCTCGTTTTGACCGCAGCCTAATTAATGGCGTCCGAATGTTCCGAAGACAGTTCTTCATCGGGCTCGTTGATAGCAAACGATAGATTTGTCTATAGGGGGTCACCCGGTCTGATCAACCTGGAAGACTGCTGGCAGCAGTCCTGCGACAATCGACACCCAACCTCAAATTAGACAGACTCTTTCTCATCCGAAGTATTTGCTAGATGTAGATACAATCTTCGCAGCCCCAGGGCAGTTCCGGAGTACGAGGGTAAACCTTCCAACGTAAGCTCAGAGGCTAACGCTACTTCTGTAAGTAACATCGTGGGTGGCATGGATCCCTCAACCACTCCCACTCAGTCATCGTCACCAGCTCCTGGTCCAAATGAATTACGGGAACAAGCCCCGAGATCTTCTCCCAAGGCCCCTGGTAGTGATCAGCGTTCGGGCGTTGGTGATCCAGTTAGCTAGTGCGCTGCGACCCCAGAACCGCTTTGACAAGATCGTCTTCGTTCAAGGGCGTCCAGAGTTCGCTATTCAGAGAAGCAAGAGTCGAGACCGTCGAAAATATGTCATACTAATCAAAGCTGATGCAACAGAAGCAAATAAAGGGATCAAGGTCACGGACGCTACAAATTACTGGCTAGACATGGGTTTTCAACGCAAGAGACCTCGAATTGAATGTACTGCAGAGAACTTACCCTGGAAGAAAAGCCGAAGACCTCTCGAAACTATATTGGGAGGCGACGACGGCATTCTTGAATTAGAAGAAGTCGAAGGTGTTGAAGTTATATACACAACGACTACGGAAGGCAAAGTGGCAAAATTTCGTGTGAGCTCGCCCTCTGCGGACAGCCACAGTCAATCTTTGTGCTGTGAGGTCGATCCACAGGATGATGTCCAAGAAATTCAGCCTCCAGAGATATTAGCATTCAATTGTAAGAATGATTTATTCCTGACTGAGCCTCCTGCTGATCCGTTGCCCCAGCGGCACTTTTGCCAGAATGGGCTGCATATTCGCTGCACCCAAAGCTGTTGCATGTGTTACACAAGAAAGGCTTTACCACACCAACGCCTATCCAGGCAGCTGTTCTCCCTCTCGCCACGAAGAATCACGATGTCATCGGCGTCTCACAAACAGTCCGTTTTATTCACATCGCTAGATTTTCCGGTTATCTTATCTTCTTCAGGGCTCGGGTAAAACTCTGGCATATGGCTTACATATCCTGAACCAACTACTCTCGCAGCCTCGACCTCATCCTAACAGACGACGGCCTGTACAAGCTCTTATACTCGTCCCCACACGTGAACTCGCTCTGCAGGTCTCGTCTCACCTTAATGAGTATCTGAACCCCCTGGACAGAGACGATGACGCACCTTCACAGAACAATCAGAAAGCTGGGACAGGAAGAAATAAGACAAAGAATGGGAACAAAGGCAAAGGCAAAGGCAAAGAGGAAGAGGAGAGGCCCATCCCTTCCAGAAAGCCTCCACCTCATGTCAGCGTTGCCACGATCGTTGGAGGGATGTCCAGCCAAAAACAACACCGCATATTGGATCGGGGTGTAGATGTCCTTGTCGCTACCCCTGGCCGTCTATGGGACATAACCGAGGATGTAGGAGCTTACCTCTCGGTCTCTCAAATCCCATTTTGCTTAACCGTTTTGTCTAGGATGACAATCTGGCCAAAGAGATTAAGAATCTCCGATTTATTGTGCTCGACGAAGCAGATCGAATGATTGAGTTTGGACACTTCGATGAATTGGAGAACATACTTCGTCTAACTTTACGTGAAAACCCGTGAGTCTTTCTGGTCCTATCAAGTCTCGTTGACTCAATTTTTGTCAAGAGACGACGGAATATCAATAGAATATCCTTCAATGATTGGTGATACCAACGACGATGATCGGAAGCCCAGCGCCTCCGGTGACTTACAGACATTCGTGTTGTCAGCTACACTGAGTAAAGACCTTCAGCGTAATCTCAAAAAACGGACGTGGCCCAAGTCAAACAAGAAACGAAGGAAAAAAGATGACATATCTGCTAGCACTCTTGGTATCGCATCTCCATTATCTTTATTCGTCAAACTGAAATTTAATTGCAGATGACCTTCTACTGCGACTGGACTTCCGAGACCCTGAACCGAAAATCATAGACCTCAGTCCCCACGGCAATGTCGTGCCCACACTCCAAGAAGCCAAGATTGAATGTTTGACTAATCATAAGGTGACTCCCATACCAACTACCACCGAGATGAAGCTTTGATGCATACAAATCAATAACTATCAGGACGTCTATCTATACTATTTCCTTCTCCGGCACCCCGGCCGTTCACTCGTCTTTCTGTCGTCTATAGACGGTATTCGACGCCTCATGCCCCTTCTCGAACGTCTCGCCATCAAAGCCTTTCCCCTACACTCCCAACTAGAACAACGACAAAGACTTAAGAACCTTGATCGGTTTGTCATTGATTCAGTTTCATGCCCATCATGAATTCACTCTATCTCCTCCACAGTTTCAAGACAATACCCAATGCTGTCCTCCTAGCAACAGATATTGCAGCCCGAGGTCTCGACATTCCCGCCGTCGACCATGTCATACACTTCCAGATACCACGCACGGCAGACACGTATATTCACCGCAGCGGACGTACAGCGCGTGCAATGAACAAGGGTTTCAGTATGTTAATGATAGGACCCGATGAACGTAGAATTATCCGGGCCCTCATGACGAGTCTCGCGCGAGGTGTGCCTTACCAACTCGTCATTTCTCAACTTTAATTCCTGGTAACACTTTCAGATGAAAACGAGATAGCTGAGCTCTCGGTTGAACTCAGTGTACTGGATCAGCTCAAAGTGCGAGTTCAACTGGCCCGTCAGATTGAACAGAGCCAACACAAGATGAAGAAAGCGAATTTTGAGAAAAATTGGATGAAAGAAACGGCGGAGACACTTGGCGTTGATCTGGATTCGGACTACATGAGGTTTTTCTAGTCAGTAATACTCCAGTGTTTGTTCCCTGAAGCCTTTTCCCAGTGATTCAGATCCCGAAAATCAAACCAACAGAGGACGTAAATTTAATGATGCAGGAGCTCGAGATCTTGAAAACCAACTTAAACAAATGCTAGCCCAACCGCTAGCCGCACGTGGTATCTCGACAAGATATATCACTTCCGGAAGCCGACCGATCGCAGCTGATCTTCTAGCTGGAGAGTGTAAGCACTCAAAGTCTGACTCTTTCCCTAAATTGCTCAAATGATATCTCCAGCTCACGAGACTTTGCTCGGGTTGAAAAAGGCCGAGGCTGGAAGCGATCTAGCACTAGAGAAACACAAAAAACGCAGAGATAAGGCGGCCAGAAAGAGTGTGTCATTTCCGTAGCTGGGCGGCGATAATGGGGAAAGGAGTGACGACAGAAATTTCTGCCTACGGATCTACTCCGACTCCATGATATCGATGGCGGGGCAGGGGTCAACCAACCCAAAAGAACACACATGCATAAACGTCCAGTCGCTATGCATGAGTGGAGATGTAGTATACGGGGAGTGACTCTACATTGGCTCTGGCCGAACTGCACCAAAAGGAATAGACATTTGTTCAAAAATTGGTTCGAGGCTTAAAAAGACAGACTCGAACAATTCATTTGCATTACAGGAGTAGAAGCAACTCCTGACGCGCTGAGGATCCGCCGAGGCCCCAATGAGCAAGTTCTCGGTGGAATCATAGTAACTACCTTACAATCTGAAGGTAGTAGCAGACAAGCAGGTTGTATAATCAACGCTATGGATACTCTAGACTACTGGAAAAATAGAATTGCTCTATTGCTCACTGATGCTTCATGATGCCCAAAGACTACGATCGTATTTCCTCAGCAGCAGTCTTTCAACCCACCCACCTTTCGGGAACTCCTTGGCCCACTGGTTATGCAGATGCACCGCAAACACTTTCTGTAGCATTTGATCCAAACCTCCGCCCTCTGCTACAGTCAATCCTTCAGTCCATATCCCATCATCACGATCAGGCTCAAACGGGTCAGGAAGTCGATTATCTAACCGACACGACCGACCGTCGTTAAAGCAGAAAGGCAAGATTTTGAACGGCGGTATTGAGCTTGCAGTGAGACGTCTCCAGAGTTTCAGGTACAGTGTTGAACCCCAGTCTGTCGAGCTCGGTCTTGGAGGTGTAGATGTGGCCATTATATGAAAGGCTTCACATAGATACGGAGAGTGTTTCCGGAAGCGTAGAAGTGCACCATTGAAAGCTAAATATGGTTTGTCTGTCCAACGCGATAAATTAAATATGTGCATCTTGAAAAGAGACACTGGGAGCATCCACGTACCGTAGCAATCCCATTGAGTTACAAATTCATGCTCCAACAAAGGCTCCAAATCCCTCGTCAAAAGCGAATCCATATCTATCCACACACCACCATAATTCCACAACAACAACAACCGCAAAAGATCCCCATCCAACCAAGCCTTCTTATCATTCACCCTCAACCTGTCATTCCCATCCAACGGCGTCCCAATAGCCAACATCGGAATATCCACAATCCTCAGTGCAAATGATTCAGGATATTTCCTCAAATACCCTCTCAAAATCTCATTCTGCCCCAAATCGCCATTCGACCACACTATGAGTTGGGTCGAATCCGAATCCTGCGTCGCGAAAAAACTTTTCACCATCCACTCTTGACGAGGTCCGAACGGCGCGAGATCAACACGCCAATACGTATGGAAAAGTGTTCTTTCTTCTTCTGTCTTTCCCTTCCCCTTTTCTTTTTCTTTGAGCGATGAAGATCGAATTGTCCCAGCAAAATGATAACAATCCAATCCAAATTTCAGCGGCACACCCGCCTGCACCTCCACGTTCTTTGGTCCATACACATACTCCGACACATTGTACCCTGGACTCATTCTGTCCGAATGGAAACACCCTCCGAGCGATTCCAACTTCTTGACCTCCTGGTTCACCCATTTTCTCGAATAGAACGCTAGTTCGAGATGAGGTTCAAAGGCGATGAAACCTCCAAACAAAACCAAGAGACATAGGGGTATGATATACCTGGCCGACCAAAGTATCAATGCAAGAATTGAACGCGGCCCTGAAAATAGACCTCCTCGACGTGTCATCTGTTGTCGTTTCGGTAGTGAACCTGGACGTACTCTGTTGGTGTTATAGAGATTCAGAGAATTACGACGGGAAAAGCGAGAGACAAAAAGTGATTCATTAGTCAGTAACGTGTTTCCTCGAATTCGAAAGCGGGGCGAGGCAGGCAGTGAAGGTGAGGAGCGGGAAGAAGCATACATGGGTAGCCGACCATAATCTCCACTGCCAGACGACATAAAGAAACTAGAATACTTGATTATTCGAGTAGTATATTAGGAAACACGCGAGTGTTATTGAGACTGATGATGGCAACCAGAGACAAATCAAGTGGACAATGGTCATATCAGTTCTATTGACCCAACTAATATAACTATCAATCCACAACAAGCAGCACACATCACCATCACCATCACCAAAAAACCAACCAAAGAGAATCTTCACAGCACCGGCAAAACACTTTCAACAGCACCAACAAAAGAGAGGGCGAAGGCCAAGTAGGTACGCACAACTACACCATCATGCATCGGGTGATAAACTGACATACGTATATCGAGCCCGTGTGTAAGGATAGGTAACAGTCGGAAATATACATGGAAAGACACAAAACGATGGACTATGGAGTAGGGAGGAAGGAGACCACTGATACAGATTTCATCATGACTTCAATTTGCTTGAGACGTGGAAAAGATAGAAAGGGAGGGAAGAGAGATCGAGGCTGAGCGTTGAGCGTTGAGAGTGGAGGAAAACCGATACTAGGGTATTGGATATCATGGTCATCGTTCATTGGTACGAACTCAAAAGAGGTTGGAATGGAGAGGAGACTGTTATCGAAATGAAGATTATGTCTGGTATGAGCAGTGCAATTTGGGGGGGACGGGAGGGGGGTTGTAAGGAAAGTCAAGGAAGGAGGGTCAAATGCCAGGCGAGGGGGGAAACGAGCACATCGGAAGAATACAATATTTGATCAGTCTAAAGGGTCATGACAGCCAGTGACCCAAGAGGAAAAGGATCATGGGCAACATGAAGGACATGGTACTATCTTCTCTCCTCTACTTCACCGACCAACAGGCACACCGCCACGGTATGCAGGGTGGTCCCGCATTGGCTGGCCTTGCTGCGGAGGTATTCCCCCGTTAGGTCTCACCGGAACTTGGCTATTGTAAACGGGCTGCTGCGGCTGGGATGGGTACTGAGGCTGTTGGAGAATCGGAGGACCAGTCCTTTGAGCAGGGGCCGAAGCGGGAAGCAATGCGGGGGCGGGTCGCCTCTGTTGCTGTTGTTGTTGAGGATGAGGTTTCTGATGCCGATCGTCAGTAGCATTGGGTGCCACATAAAGTCCTCGATCAATGTTTTGCGGAATGGGTTGTATCTCCGTCCCAAGCTCCTGTTCAATCTTATACAAATTGAACCGGTCCTCATATGTTACCAGGTTGATCGCTAGACCGAGATGACCGAACCGTCCAGAACGCCCAATACGATGCAAATATGTTTCACTATTTTTCGGGAAATCGAAGTTGATAACGACATTCACAGCTTGGATATCGATACCACGCGTGAGGAGATCAGAACAGACGAGATTACGAGAGACACCATTACGGAAGTCGTGAAAAACGCGATTACGATGGGATTGAAGCATTTTAGCATGCGAGTAGAAGCACGAGTACCCGAGCTCGGTGACCTTTTTGGCTAGAAGCTCAACTCGATTGGTAGAGTTACAAAAAATAATAGATTGGTTGATTTGGAGCTGGACAAAAAGCTCGTTTGCATCAAACAGCTCATAATCCTGACGCAACAAACAAACATACCTTGGAGAAGAGCGTGTTGAGACAGTGGACCTTCTGGCGCTCCTCGACATAAGCATAATATTGAGTAACACCACGAAGAGTAAGTTCGTCCATGAGGTTGATCTCATGTGGCGAGCGCATGTGTTTGTCCTGGTCGCTCTCAGCGTAGGCAAATATATGTCATAGAAAAATTGCCCACCTTGAAATCCTTGACAATCATCGGGAACGTCGCACTGAACAACATGACCTGACGATCTTCGGGTAAAAACGACAGAAGCTGTTCCATCACCGGCGAAAACTCGGCTGAGAGCAACTTATCTGCCTCATCCATTACGAAGACAGGGCATTCAGAGAGATCAGCGACACCCTTGCCGGCAAGGTCTAAAATACGACCAGGCGTGCCAACGAGGACATGCACTGTCTCAGATAAACGTAAAATGTCATCCTTAAGGGTAGTGCCACCGGTGGTAACCATGACCTGGAGGCCCATGTGTTTTCCGAGAGTCTTACAGACCTGTGAAGTCTGGAGCGCAAGCTCACGCGTGGGGACCAGAACTAATGCCTGAATCTTAGGTTTATTTACATCAACTTGCTGGAGAGAAGGGATAATGAAAGCAGCTGTTTTGCCAGTACCGTTTTTAGCGCGGGCGAGGATATCGCGCTTGGTGAGGGCGGTAGGGATGGCTTCTTCTTGAATGGGGGAGGGCTTCTCGAACCCTGCTTCAAATATGCCCATGAGAAGCTCACGTCGGAGGTCCATGTCCTCAAATTCAAGGCCTCGAGTAGCGGTTACATCTTCTGTTTGCGGGCGCAGGTCCTTGGGAGGTGGGCGGAGACTGCCTTTCCAAGAGTCATTTGTGTTGCTGGGAGGTGTTCTGAGGCAAAGATCGCCAGGTCAGCAGCATGGAAGGGATAATGGATGGCAACAAAGCTCACGACGACGATGAAGGTGGCGGGTGAGACATGAGTTGAAGTTCTGGGAGGATGCCGGGGAGATGAAAGTTCAGGTGCAATGGAGATTATTATGGCTTGTAGAGGCTGTAGAGGCTGATACAGGACAGACAGTGAAGGTATTGGTTGAGAGCAGGCTGTGTGGCCAAAAACTTAGCTGCTCGTATATTTCACACGCTACCCCTTATGTACATGCTGTACAGCCAGAAAACATCTCCAGGCCTCAGCAGATTCAATGGTGCTCACGCTGGTGGCGCAACATGGACTCTAACTATCACTTGGAAAGAAATTCTCAGCCCAAATTCAACTAGTCCCAAGTCATGAAAGCGCGGGCATTTTTCTGATGACTTTCCCCTCGTTTTTCGCGTGCACTGCCAGCTGTCCCAACACCTTACTGTTCGTCCATCGTGCGGGAGGCGTTCTCTCTCCTGTGCACCAATAATAAATGTCCCAATCCGGTTCGTCCAGCAACTGTTCAAATAACAACAATAAACCGGGATCCAGAAATCCGTGCGACAGACAAAGCCCTCTCGTACCTTGTCGTATTCCTTCAGCTCCGCCTCATTCATCGTCACTAAACTATCCCTCGCAAAAGTACTCAAAAGCAGATCCGACTCGAGGGTTCCACGTTTCCTCGACTGATAGACCAACCGCGCTCGAAGCTGCTCCACAGGCTCATTTGGTCGCGGAATGGGTGTAGGTGGGGAGATGTCTGAGCCAGTAGCTGTCGAAGCTAAGTGTTCAGGTGTATGTGGAAGTGGCCATGGGTCTTTTGACCTTGCAATCGTTGTTGAGATATTCCGAGTAAGCTGAAAAGTCGCTGGGTGTCTGGCGACGTTACGGACAGCTGGCAGGATCATCTGGTCGAGCTGGACTACAAGGGAGGAGCGCAAGACATTTGAGGAGTATTCTGTTTCAACCAATCGGAGGGCGGATCTACATCACGTGGATTCGGCCACCACTACGGTGACCGTGCTTTAGTATCATGCACTGTGGGCCAGCTAATCGGCATTCAGATTGCAGAGAACAACCACGGTGACCGTACTTAGTATCATGCACTGTGGGCCAGCTAGTCGGCATTCAGATTATGACAATAAATTAGATCTACACGGCATGTGGCGAAAACATTCTGTCAAGACATCACATGGTCTTCTACTACCATTTCCTAGCTCAGCTTGGCGTCTGGACTTTCCCTATTCGATCCTTTGCAATCCTGTCTTTCGTCTTCTCGTAGTTTTTCACATAGTCAGGAGATTTCGTGTAAACTCTCCCACTGCCATCTCCCTTTGAGCGCTGCGGTTGTGGAGCTTGATAACGGTCAAAGATACCATGATCTCCTGAAGCTTTAAAGTCCTCAATCGTGATGTGTTTGGCGTTGTGTTCTTTGGTGGGAGGCGGTATAGCGCGAGAAGAACGGAGAGAAGTAGACAAGGCAGGAAGAGAATTCATGTCTTCTATTTTGATAGGTTTAGTATTAGCGTGAGCTATAACCTGTTCGTCTGCATTGTAGCGTTGGTCGAGAGCCTAAAAATAATGTGATACAGGAGGAACATACAGATAGGATTGGTTCCGTCTCGCTCTTGCTTGTGCTTATTGCGCAGCATGTTGAGATAAAGTGCGCTCAATCCAGCAGCAACAATTACACCCCCAGCAAAAATGGTCTATCGACTCAGCACTCATTACAAGCACTCATCGATTGAAACATACCTTGCCAATATTTGCAGGCGGGGGTGAAACCTCGCCTCTGGGCATAGACCTTCGAGTCCACATGTTTCGTTGCAAATACATTCGACCTTTGAGCCGCAGGGATGATGGGGGGGTGACGAGTGCAATGAGGGAGTACCAGAGAGATCGCACCGCAAAGGGGCTCGAGAACACCTCTGGGTGTCTCAGATTACTTGCTAGGTCTCTCCTACGTCGGGGCGGTGCTGGTGGAGAATGTGAGTGAATGAAATTGCTGCCCCTATCGTGGGTCTCAGGACTCTGCATTTCCATTGCCTTTGGAACCTTTCTGATTGCATTTATGTGTGATCTGTAATCCGTCGATGCTGCTAAGAGAATCCCAGCTATCGCGATTAAATAGACCACTAACCAAGAAAAAATTTTGCACTATCTTCTGGAAGTCGATCCATCGACCTTGTTGGACACTAATTTGTCTTTGTTAGAACCTGGCAATTGCAATTCGCAGTTCTCATCGTCTCTTCTTCTTCGCTGCACTAGTGAGAATCCGTTGCAATTGACTACTGATTAGCCTTGGGATTCATGACAATGAGCACCGCCAAATTTCCGAAGCGGAATCTGAGACATTTTGGACATATTGTCTTGCTTGCCCGGGAGAGGAAGAATTGACAACCGGTACTCAAGCTTGGAAATTAAATTTTAGTATACTATTATTCAAGGCCACCGAGATGTGCTGTACGCTATTGTTGCAAATTCTAAGATCCATTCTCTGCAGACAGGTCCTTTGGTCCCCGCAAAGAACGGGTCGTACCTATCAAGATACAGCAACAGGCCCAGTCAGAACCACGACCGTCCAGTATAGTCTCGAACCTGTCAAAAACGTACTAGTACGGTACTCGTCCAAATCTACTTTTCTCTTCGATGCGACATTGCGTTTTGCAAAATAAAATAGAACACCAGCTACCGCTAAAGAGGCAGTGAACTGTAGACCCTATTTCGATACGTCGGCTGACTTTTCAGTAGCGTATGAGAGATCATACCATCCTTTTGTACGTTGGCATATGCTTCAAGTCCATGGCAGTCGGTCACCGCAGAAAGTAAGTCACAGAAAAGCGCATGTGCGACATGATCAGGCCCATCCACGCCACAACTTCACGACCATTGAGTGTTTCCCGCAGTTCCACCGTTGAGCCTCAAGCGCCGTTCCCAATCATCCACGCCACAGACCTCTCGATTTGCAAGGAAAAGCCGAAATGATCGGTGACCTACACTCTAGGTTAGCTAGGCAGTGCAACATTATATTATACGAACTCCGTGATCGTAAATCAATTCAGTGTGAATAAACACAACCAATGACTATGAGATTCTTAGACACCTTTCAAAATTTTCAGACAATGCTCAGTGCACAAGGAACGTATCGTTGAGATGCCAACGAACTACCGTGATCCCCGTCTCCATATGCACGAGATTTCCGAGTCCAAACACAGCTTATTACCCGGTGTCACTATCCAGATTGTTTGACGGTGGCTTTCTTTCATTAAGCTTATCTGCGATTGATTGCAGGCTTTCGATCTCTTTGGCGTCCCATCGAGGTACACATACAAACGACTAAAACTAACTACCTGTCATTTAATGGATGATTTTCGTATTTAATTTAGTTTCTTTTCAGTGCATTCTCTCATTCTCAGAATCTTCTCAAGGTCGAAATCCTAACCCCACAGCCGACACAGTATCTGACATGTCTAGTATTTACATCCGCAAGATGTTTCGGTATGGTGGTTACCACAGGTTACCTCCGAGAAATAGCACAGAGTTTCACTTCTGCGCCTTCCTATCAGACAGCCCCAGATCCTGACTCTTGACAGAAATCTGAGTCTTTCTTAGTCGAGATCCGAAGCTCTATAATGGCTATTCACCTGTGATGGACTTGGACTGTCTTTGATACGCGATTGATCTCAGCATCAAGTCTAAATAACAAACTCACACGGGGTCGATTAGAGATCAAATCCTGGGATTCGCAATTTCAGATTCCGGTACGCTTTTTCATTCCTGATTGTGCTCATCAATTCCTTCGTCTCCTTCCCGGTATCGTTGTTAGGGCTCGACGCGTTCTTTGTAACTACTCGAAACCCCCGAAGTTTCTTCTACGAATGAACCTCACTTGAGGAACTTACCAACGCATCTGGAGAGACTTTTTCCCCCTGTCAATGGCTGCACTTTGTTTGTGACTTGAGCGACGACTAGATACGCTTCCACACGGGGAGTATGCATGGGGTTCCTTGCATCTCGAAAGCAACGAGAATCCTACTCACGAATCAGATGGCAAACTCCGATCGGAGTTCCAGACTTTATAGAGCACGAAATGAACTTCCATTCGTGCTCTCAAATTTCTATGTTGATCTCATTCCCCTATCCTTCTCTCACTCTGATCAGCCCCACATTTGAATGATCCCTCAATTGAAGCCCTCGATCTGGAGACGTTTTCTCTCCAAAAATCTCCACCAACCTGCTAAAACATACCTCTCGTCGTCGGCGGACATTCCTACTGATCTGAAACTCACTTCTTTTCTGGATCACTCTGTTGCAAATTTAGTATGGATTTTGAACGCACTCTACATGACATCGATTCTGCGAATCTCCGTTTGCTTAGGCCTCCTCGACTTTTTCCAATCCTTAAAGACAGGTGACAGGTACTCGAAACCCGAGAAGAATTATTCTGTGTGACCCTGGCGATCGCCCAGACTACTGTAGTCCATGCAGTAAGACATACACAATTCTTCTATTTCTTGGCGAAGCATCCCCTTCTTTAGGAAAGATTAGAAATGCAGTCCCAGGTGACAGCAAAGGTACATTGGACTCGGCAAGATCATATTTTTCATTCGAATCTAGGCTAGCCACTGTCGTGGAAGCAGGGTTTTTTGCTATATAAAAAAAGTCTCATTCGGATTTCATCTTCCGGGATTCTCGCGACACCACTCTTGAAATCTTGAGGCCTCTCCGAAGTTTTTGGATGGGCGTATCCCTTGATCATGCCAAGAGCCCTCAAAGTTTTGGTATTTTGAGACTGAATTACGGGTGTACTATTCGAGATCAGCTATATTTATTCAAACGTTGGACGATATGATATAATCACAAAAGAAACTAGTTCCAATGGTACTCTTTCAGTCACTTCACTGTTAGAGATCATGTGAACTTGGAACTCGTTGTTAAACGTTGGAAAAAGCATGAGACGATACCCATTCAATATCATATCGGTGTAGCTTCTGGTCCAGAGTAATTGTTCGACACAGAGTCGACTTGGTATTTCATGACACTTAGTTGACGGCACCGTCAGCCTCATAAAGATTTAGGGTCGACGATCAACTTAAACACCGAGTTTAATCTATAACGAGAGCTTTGGCTTTTTTTGGACGCAGAGCAACCAGTTTTTTCTCCCTTCTTCGCCATTCCAGGCTTGGATATGACCCTTTTCCGAGCGCTTTCCATTCCTTGCTATCAAAGCTCGACCATCACTGAAATGAATGATGAATCGGTTGTCAGGATGGTTGCAGTGGGCGTATCAGAAGTGTGAGAACGAACCTTGTTATTATGATTTACGAACTGAATCACAATCCCTTCCCTCCTAAATGACTGTAAAGCACCGGCTAACTCAGGTTGCATAATCTACGGAACTTGGTCTCGAAGTTAACAACATACAACTATCCACCCCAGCTATGCTTTCTCCAGAAGAGAGCAGACTCGTTCAGTGTTTCTTCACTGCATCATGTTGATGGGCGGCTGATGATAACCAAGGACGCAAAACAAAACAAAAAAGTTCTGGTACCTTAGTAGAAGGGAAATTTTTTTTGATCATCCAACAAATTGCAGAAACGAAATCTCTGATATCCGGCTTGACCTGAGGTTAACGTCAACTGGGATTTGACCAAAAAACACGGATCGATCATGGGTAGTATACTCAATTCTAAATCAATGTGTTTTTCTTTTTTTTTTCTTCTCTTTTCTTCCTTTTTGATCTCCCTTCCAAGACTCTTCCCCTAACCTTGGCCAGAGAAAATTCTTTATAACCCCGTTTGAGATTGAACTTCCTTAATTCATAAACTTATCTTGACAGAACAACAAAAAATTGTTTTTGGCAGTCTTTCTCTCTTTCCCTCACAAGTCGTTCAACCTTCATATATCGAATGTGAACTTGAGAACCCGGCTATACCCTAGTTTCTAGCTTTATTTTCGCATGTAAGCTATTAAAAACCAGCAGACCTTTTTTTGAAAATAATTCATTTCTAACGAGCCCCTTTCCGACCGACAAAATCAATCCCCTGATCTCAGAATTGACTTGGGTGTTATAAGACTTGTAATAATATTTGGAAGCAGGCTCCACTTTTGAAAAACAGAGCCGATTAGGCGGACAAATTGTAGGTCCCACTTTTGAAGCCTAATTCAAAGCTCGCACTAGAGTCTATTTAGTCTGAGAAATAGAAACGTGGACCTGATGTGTGTGTGTGCCGCTCCGGTTAATATTCAACTCACAACGTGATGGTGAATCAGCACCAGAAGTGATCCCATGATAGCAATATAGTCCCTCATCAGTAATTCATCCTGCTCCTCATATTCTCCCTTATTCTGGAATTCGATTTCGCGAATTCACATACTTTAGTTTTTGATGTCAACTAACATCACTCTGACATCAATCCCCTCTCTCATATGTTATAAATAGCCCTCGAGCCCATCCTGCCTCGAGGCAAACAGGCTGTGAGCTGGTATATTGTGGCAGGAGATCATTTCAGAGAAAGCTTTTGCCCGACATTTCCGGCTGCTCGATAAGATAAGACGCCCGTTGGTAGGATACGTCTGACCATATCAATAGCCGAAATGACGTGGAGTAGTATAGGTCTGGGGAACCATTGATAACGGTATCACTGCGTCCTCCAACCTCGCGAATTCATGATAGTCTCCCTGCGGATAAAGGCAAATCTGTGGAGTATACCACGCACAAAGCAGTTCGCGAGTCTGTAAGTTCCAGGACTAGCAATAAATGAGGCTATATAGTAAACGGATCTCTGAAATTGGATTATCGATAGACAATGATACTGCAGCTGTTTTTTCATTTTCATCAAGAACGACATTCACCAGAAGCGCAGATTCATTAGTCCTTTGTAGTTGACTCCACAGCAAGGTGACTATACCTACTATGGCGGATTACGCCACGAATGATGAGCCCCTGTTGTTGACCTTCCGAGAAGCTGGACTTTTCCAACGCTGATCGATGATCTGTGATATATTTGTTCAACTCAGTACTCCCAACCTGTTAGCTTTCTCTGTGATCACAGGCCATTGGCTTTGCTCAACGTCATATCCGGGTTTGACTAACAGTTAAGCCACGGGGCACTGGGACCCTGCAGTGCTCTTCTACGTGATCCATGCAGCACGATAGAGCAAAAAGTTAATCCACTATGAAAAACACGGGATTCTGGGTGAAGACTGTGGCGCCCAGGCCTCAGGGACTGCCATGCCCTGGCATGAATAATGAACATCCTTTTCAGGTTCGTGTGGCCACAATTTGAGAGAAGCACTGATGAAAATAAGGTTTTGTAACATGTAATCTTGACGTAGAAATTACGCTCCTGTAAGCCTTGTCCCCTATTCCTGTCACCTGGATCCACAGAGGACGTCAGGCAAGATGGTCTGCTCAGCATAGGGTGCATAGGCTAAGGTTTTAGAACTACAGTCTTGCCCGAAGTTTCAGCCGACTTCACCCTCGTGCAAAGGTAAAAGAGGAATACACAAGTCAAGACATGTATCATCTGTGTTATCGCCAGGAATACCTTCCCTCGTATGCTTCAATCCAGAGTCCAACCACATCGGACAAAAGGTGGCCCATACGACGTTTAAACCTGCACACTGATGCCTCATATCTGAAAAATAGAGTTCTCCCCTTCCCGAATGGAAGCCATCGGTAAACATTGCCTTTGTAGAACCCGGACCTTTCTTCGCAATTCAGACTTTGACATACTGAAGACACTTCATATAAAGACGATGGGTTCGCGGAAGCGCCAGCGGGATGTAACGATGTGTAGTCCTTCCCGTTATGTTGCTTCTTGTCACGAGCGTTCTGCCAACAAAAGCCAACCAAGTGGAGATCATCTTAGAAGGCAAGCTCTAGCGGGGAAACAATCGAAGCGGTGGCCCATCGGAAGTAGTTTTTGGTCGAGCGATTGGGTTTCGGGGGTTCTTTCACAATGGTGTGGTGGTCTCGTGGCTGCCCAATTCAACTTATCTGGGGTTCAACTGAAGTCATTGGGAAATTGAATATGGACAAATAGGGGTTTAGTCTTGGTCAAGGTTGAAGTGGCTCTCTTAGTAATGCAGGAACCGAGATGAACCACCAGTACCGGTATACTCGGTGAACTATCGGAAATATCGAATAGTCTCTCCGAGCTCATGGTGCGTTCTGCAAGCTAGTGATGTATCCGACAATTGGTTCATGAACAGTGGCTGGGCCTAGGTCAGAAGCACATACAGTAGTCTTGCGTTAGCCGAAGAAATATTTCGGAGTTGGGAGGCGTTTGTCGGCTTGGGGGCCAGAGATGACTGAAGGTCACTCTGAGACAAAATGGAGTTTGATTTTTTTGTCGACAGTCGAGCTCATTTACCAAGTACCTGGCGTGTCGTGTTGAGCGGGGCGTGCAAAAGATGAAGATGCAACGAAGCTCAAGTTTTGTGTACAGTGGTTTACTCTGCCTCTGCAGCTCCAGCGTTGGTAGTGCGGTGTGTCAATCTGGGCTTGTGCTATATTGATGCATCCTGTCAAGGTCATGATAGACGTCTAGCAGTTCAATCAATTGGGAGAATTGAAACGATACTGTGATCATCTTGAGGTCTACAAGAAACTCTCCGACTAGAGTTGAATAGCGTGGGATTTGAATGACACATTGCCTCGTTGGTTGATATCGAGCCATAGGCTTGAGCTCGAGGCCTTGGGCCTTGAGGCTGACCAAGATGAAATCCCAAAAGAATCCCAGAACAGACGGGATTTTGCAGACAAGAATCTAGATCCCCGATTTGAGTGAGATTCGAAAGAGATCGAGATTTGGTACGCCGGAACCATGTTGCGGCTTGTGCCCTCTCGGTGTGTTACAGCACGATCTATTTGCTTTACTTATATAAAGGTCTCTATGATTCATTCTTCCCCCAGTCCTCATCGTCAACCCGCGTTTTCTGACACTTTTCCATTCTTCCAAGCTGTCGTCAGACTCCTCACAACCTTCAACATATACGATGCCCGTGATCGCCAACGCCACAAGAATTTGGGAGCTCAATGTTCACTGGCCACTGTACAGCCAGTGTGGAGTCTGGGATCCGAGAGGGCGTGGCGTCGACATCTGGGAGTGTGTTCGAGACCGTAGGTGACTTTCCGATACACAGTGGATTCTGTCTGACTTTTGCATCAGATGACTCGACTCCAGGTAGTGAGGTTAGCATCGATTGTTTCGCTTTACATCAGGCGTGAATTTCTGATCAACATATCATTAGCCCCCCAATGCCAAATACTGGCGCTACATTGCACGCAGGTGAACTGCGTTAATAGCGTCGTGCTGCGGCCATTCGCCACATACCCCGATCACACAGTTATGTCATTAAATCACTGCGCAATCCGATCTCCCCTGTGCCCACACACCTATTTATTGGTATCCGCCTTGCATCCCTCACTCGCAGTATCAGCTGTCTCCATCACAGAGAGCTTTCATCCATTGCGCCCAAACGACCCCATGACGAGTTTTAATCGCGGCATAATACAGTTTCGTATGCTCCCTCTCCCGCGCGTTCCAGCCTCGATTCGCTCTGTATCGCTGTCCGTTGCGTGCCATCTTCTTGACCTCCACCCCTCTGCTGGGACAGATGGAATGCTCATCCATTCTTTGCCTTCCTCACCTCGCAGTTCTTGTTGATATCAGCATAGCATTTTCATTTGGATTGTTGTAGTTTGTCCTCGTCTTGCATCTTCATTTTTTTCGGGATTTAGGAGTGATGTCGTCGAATTTTCAGATGATAGGCTCGATACAACAACATATGAATACTTAGCGTACATAATAATTAAAAGAAATTTCTGGACAGGGAGCTTCACGAGGGCCAGATAATCTGTGACGTCAGCGCAGCGTCACCATCCACCTATCTGATCTACCACAAGCACTTGTGAGAGAACGGCACACGATCTTAACACATGTTGACTTACTTTTCCGCCACCTGAATCTTTTGCCTTGCATCACAATCAAACATTCCCAGTGCCAGCGCCTAATACATGGTTCCGAAAAATCGAGCAAGTCATTGGATTTCGTTCTATATCTCCTCACTTCGTGAAAGCTATCTATTCGTGAGCATAATCCGTTTCTCACAGCCAGATTATAATTGATATTCTGGTCGACAATTCGTTTCTTTTCGAGAACTTGGTCTCGTGACATTTGGTCATTGGTATACCATGTCCTTCCTAAACCCTAAAAGCCGAGATTTCCCTCAAATTCGCTGAGATCAAATATTGTGAACTTCGCGTGAGACTCGTCCCCAGAGAGCTCTCCGAGAGCTGAAACCTGAGCCGCGGCTATCCAGGTAACAGATCGGAAGGCGTGGCACTTTTGGGTCAACCAAACACTCGGCAGTTTTCTTCAATCTGTTCTCCATGCGAGCTAAATGCTGGTCAGAGGTATGAACTAGTCGACAGAACGTTCCCGCGGAGGCATCGCAATAACCATTGACTAAGCTCGAAGCTTCACAGAGGAAATCTGAGCCCCAGGTTGATTTCCATAAGTAGTGAATCGGCTCTTATGGGTCCTCCGCCGTACTTTCTGGTTCAACGTAAACATCTTACGTCGATGAAAGTCGTTTGTAAGGTGCACTTACCCAGGATTATATTCCTGATTGTCCGGCTAGTTCTCGAGTTTCGAGAAACGAACCCCTTTTGACTATAGTTCATCACTAATCCACCCCCAGTTAAACGAGTGAGCCGATCAATCGCATCCTGTGGTTTTTCTGATGCACTTGACGACCCTCCTTTGCCATCAGCACCCTAATTCTCGTCAAAAGTGATGGTTCTGATCGATTTCGCTTGAGGAACCAGGGTTAAATGCCGTTATGTGCCTTCTGTATGTCCAAATCTGGGTCTTTAGGGTGTTGCATTAAATCAGTCCAATAGATCGATGGCGTTCTAGGTCGCCCGGCGACTCCTTGGGACCGGGCGCCTGGTCCGTGTGGGGGAGCTATTAGAATCTGGAGCTATTAGAATCTCCAGTCTTCTTTTTTTTTGTCATCGGCAGAAACGCTGCCGCGAAAGTTCGGTCTAAAATTATGATGGTATCTATAACGTGCAATCGGTCGCGGACTTCGTGTTGAGAACCTCTCCGAGATATCTCAACGAAAAGCTGAATAGCTCCTATCGAACAGAAGAGAGCATTCTTTTTTGCACTGTGTGTATCTGTACCGAGTGCTGAGTTCAGTTTGATTGGATGTCGACGTTGGGAGGTATCCTGCCCTCCTCCTAGTGTCACTGGCGACCCTTAGTGCCTAACCCTGTTGTTATTGGGATCACTTACAGTCCAAAATATTCCAATTGTACCAATGTGGGGAGGTAACTTACTAGAAGCTGTTCGATCACTGTTCGCGATCACTTTCCTGTTCGAGGTCTTGGTCTTGTCATCCTTTGCGTTGATTCATTAACTTCACTCCCTGATCTGTTCTATTGATTCGACGTTGTGTCTATTCAGATTACAATCACTATGATTTGGCTACGAGGTAACCTTCATTTAATAGACAAAAAGAGGGAATAATTTCGGCAAAGAGATATCTGTCGGCAATAACATGGGATTAAAATCTGCTAGAAGTAGTACATGCGAACTCCAGCAGGGCGCAGCACCGAAAGTCACGAGGCAGTCCAAGGTGCAGGTTTACTGGGGCTGCAGCCCACACAGTAAGCATCGAGGTTTCAAGCCCGATTGGATATTCCCACTGTCTTATCCCATAAATTCATTGAAGGAAAGCAACAACCTTCATGTTGACAACTCAAAGTTCTGCCCGTGATCCTGCAATAGTTCGTGGAAGGCGTCCACAGCGACCGCATATTTCGGGGATAAGATAGTTTCGTGAACCATGAGTTCACCTCAGCGTTCTGGGTCAAAGCTATATTTGTAATCAAAATAAATAACTCGTTCAACCTCGATGTCTTTGGGTGTCTCGAAATTCAGCGCACATAGTCTTTTGCAAGAGGCTGCCATCGTGTATCTGAAAGCACTGGGATGAGCATTTTGTCGGCACCGAGGTTGTTACCTGGTCAATCCCTGGAACAACGAGTGAACACAGTCATAAACCACGTTTGATCTGTCAAGTCCTTGTTTAATGAGCGTCAATTGTCAGATCGAAAATCACCCTCATGGAGGTTGAGCTTGAGGACCTTGCAGACAGCTACTTTGTTGGAACCTTCTAATCACAGGACGTAAACTTTCCATGGCCGCTGGCTTATCGAGGGAGGCTCTCATGTGCTGCTCTTTGACACCGGCTGCATGTTATCTCGTCCTGTGAAGAGTTTGTCGGAGGTTGCCGTCTTGACGTATTTTCAATCATTAGGTGGGTAGTCATCTAGGTCTCGACAACAGGAGAACAATAAATTTTACGTCTATTTTACCCGTCTTAGTAATTGTTCTGTGGGAAGCGGAGGGAGAAGGCATTGGTCGTAATCGAGGAAGAACAAACATCCTTGGCCAATGGCATAAGCGGAATGAATCCAAACGTTCATAAGTAAATCCTCATCCTAGTTGTTCCATGAAGTCGTATTGCTTGATTGAGTATCTTGGCATTTTGTAGTAAGGCTCCTGCGAAGGTTAATGGACGTAGTATTAGAAATGTACTCCTGTCGGATCATCTGTGGATTGCAGGCGGTAAGCACTATATCAGTATAGGAGATCTTGACGATTTAATCGAACGTAGGCTGTCTGTACAAGCTTCAACCTAGGATTAGTAACAGACGGCGACTACGGACTGTGCAATCAAGTTGAACGGTCGTAGTCTCGGGCAGCATGGCTACGGGATGATGAATCGAGATGCTGGTAGAATGAACAAAAATAAGAGAAGAAATGAAGTCTCATACTTTTCGACGCAGCGCATAAACATATTGAAGCTACATGAGGATAATCGGATCCGCCTTTACTGCAAGATTTTGTAGGATAAAGTTTGTCAGGGGTTAGCCCCACCGCTGCATTGACTCGACAGTTGCAATTCTAGACAAAGTTGAAAGAAACAGGCGATAACTAGGTAGACAGGTGGACTGAGTGAAAAATATCATTGTCACGTGGATTGCGCACGTCACACCAGATAATGCCACAGTGGCATTCCCTGACTGATTTTCAGGGTCACTTTCTTATGTCCCTGAATTATTGCGACTAGCATGGAGCCTCAGATTTTTGTGGTACATGAGCTTGACAGCATAATGGTAATTAAAGGGCTCTGTTTCCTAGCCTGAAGCCTGCTTTTGTAGCTGGGGATAAGCATCAGGTAATGGTGATATTAATGATTCACCGGTGCAGTGTGTAAATCCCTGCGTGCCGATATTCAGTTCTTGCCTCGGTGAGTGTCATGTCTGCAAATGATTCCGTCTCCTCATGGGTTACACGAGGCAATAGGAGTGGTTCATGCATAGATCACTCTGCAGTATTATAACATTTATACATAATAGGGAACTAGCCTCGAGCAGGTTAGATATCAACTTATTCTTCAGTCACCAAGTCACCAAGTTTGAGTTTTCATCAGACTGTCTCCTAGCCTGTGGTGATTCTTCAATCTCCCCTTCAAAAATTAAGACCACCTTGAGATGACGGACGATTTAACAAGTGCTTATGGCTTTCGCCTGTTCTTTCAGGGAGAGGTCCTGTGAGTGGCTTGCCCAATTTACGGTTGAGCTTTCCTAATTTCGGTTTGTTCTTCGAAACAAAAGGTTTCCACACAGTGGCTACCATGACATCAGCCTTCTTCCAGGATGATATATATTATATTATATCCGGTCCGAAACATACTGCCAATATACGAGGTTATTTCATCATGCTTGCATCGCGTGTCGTTCGCCAGATGGCTGCTGGAGCTAACAAGGGTCCGGGTAGAATTAGGAAAGAGAATCAGCGAGTGGTACGATTTCTTTCCACCGCTGCCTTATCTTGACATGTTTTGTGATGGTTTACAGATTTTAGGGATCACAGGATTGATAGGCCTTACGATCCTTGTCTACTATGTTGGATACACTGTTGAAGGGAAGCGACCTAATAAGAGTTACAACGACAGAAAAAGTGAGTCGGTTCCAGCATTATGTGCTTTTATCCTCACTTTTAAAATTATGGACATCCTCAGATTAGACAATAACGATGAAGCAATAATTAAGGAGGTGGCTACTATCGAGTAGACAATTGCCAATTGTCTAGCTATATATATTTCTCGTTCACACACTCTAGTCTCTGTGCATCCGGCTCCAATATCAACTCCAGATTCACAACCGCGGTGAGGTGTTTGATCAAACACATAACGCAAGCAGAATTTGGTCCATTGAGAGGCCTCATGCCATCTATCACTCTGGTAAGCCTCTTTTCTCAAAG
>Ga0157368_1000278_pt1 | contig 24345 bp, 10 predicted proteins | sample AttbisABBM3_FD_113146 | JGI IMG/M metagenome (GOLD analysis project Ga0157368, IMG submission 113146) | Fungus gardens microbial communities from leaf cutter ant in Botucatu, State of São Paulo, Brazil - Atta bisphaerica ABBM3 | ecosystem: Host-associated > Fungi > Mycelium > Unclassified ...
GGTCAGAGCACCGCCCTGTCAAGGCGGAAGCTGCGGGTTCGAGCCCCGTCAGTCCCGACCTAGGCTAGGATCCGATGAATCGATCAATTCATCTCTGTGAAGAGGGAAGAAGGATTTTTATCTAATTCCCAGCAGGAGGATCCTTCTTTCGTTTCGCATTTCTCATCGGACAAATCAAGTCAAGGAATCAAAATGACAATAACTAGTACCGATTGATGGAGGAGAGACATATGTAGGTTGGTACAATCGGGGGTATCACCATATTAAGGATTCAAAGAGATACCGTACTGGTCTGGCTTTTTTCGATTGTTCCTGGCCTATCGAATAGAGTAGCAATTTCTTTCCCGGGAGCACATAACATTTTTTTTTACGATACGCAATTAACTTAACATAGTTACCCCCACAGAGTACTTTTCAGATGTTTTTCTCGGTTTTAGGATGGCCTATATCGCTTAAAAATGTTATTGTTATGTTGATGCTATATTAAAGAATAGAATGTCAAATAGTTGATTAAGACTGAGTCCCATTCTTGAGAATTGTCTTTCTCGTACTGTGTAAACGAACTTCAAGTCTTAATTGTGTACTCAACAGGAAGCGTCACAGCCTAGGTTTGGGCCACCTCCGATGTCGATCTGCAGTAATAGTTTTCGAAAGTAGTTTTCCGAGGTAGGTTCTATTCTATTCTATTTTAACCTAGAGCGATTTGCCTGCTTCTTTCTAGGCTATGGGTTTACCTGTATCATGCAAATGTCTAACACTTAGGTGCTTTCTAAGATCATCCTATATGAAAGATGTATGACATGTGTGAATAATGAATGAGTATGCAATCTGAACGTCCACAGAGTACAAAAGGTAAGACCTAATAAGAGAAATGAGCTTAGCACAACACGATATGGGATAGAAACCTAATCCTAAGAGGAGAAAACCCATCACTGAACAATCATAGGAATAGAAGAAATGGGTTCAGACCAAGTGACATAACTCTCTATGAGTTGGGCTACATAAAAGATCCTATTCTGAAATGGATATAGGCTTAACTAAAGCCCAATGCCAAGCAAAGCCCTAGACTACAAATGAAGAAATTGGGTTCCACTAAGCCCTTAACCCAACATGAGGTGGAGCCTTAACCCGACACAAGATGGGACCCTATTAGGATAATGGGTCTTGTCGACATATGTTGTACCAGCGGACAACACACACGTACTACATTTTCACTCTGATTCCTTCCATGAGTACCACGAACATCTGCGTTCGCTAACACTTTGGGTTGGGCCCGAAGAGAAGATAATGAATGCCCGGCCGCCGTCATTTGTGGAACCGAAACGAAATTCTTCTTCATTCCTGGAACATGATAAAAATCTTATAACAATCTCGAATTCCCTTTCATTGGTGAGATCGCGAGGTCACCCACGTGCTCCACGGCACGGGATAGACGGAGTTATATGCAGTCACAACCGTACCTTCATACTTCCGTAAATAAACTTACTCATATAACCGGTCAGGTGATGCGAGCATCTTTCATCAACTATCCAATCGGTTCTGTATCTGTAGTCGATTCTGTCCTTACTGCTCGAGGTAGACGCTGCACAACTGTGCCATCTTGACGACTTCTAAAAAGGAAGTAAGTATAGTATACGGAGGGCTCTCTACAATCGATGTCAATGCAAGGTGCTCGACGTAGGATAATAATAAGAAAAAGTTAAGGTGCACTCAATTCAATTAAGTAAATCTTGGCGCCCTTACGTGCCACTACCAACCCTCCGGGCCGGTGGATTGAAAAAGAATCATGCGAGGCGTATAGGGATAAGAATGCGGGAATAGTTTGGTAACCGAATCGGCTACTTATCTTTTACTAAGCGCATGGATGAAGCGTTGGTCTTAGCCGAGGCTATAGATGAATCGATCAGTGGCAACTAAGGGAGAAGTGACTCATAGACTTCCCAGCTCCACTCCTTTTCAGGAATATGCGTTTATACGTTGAATGAAATAGTACGTAAACCCCCGGCCCAGATGAGTTCGGCTCATACATTAAGCAGGTGGTTTATGCCCACTTTAGGAAATTGCCATGTGCTCATAGATCGTCATTACTCGGTGACGGATCTTGGATCTATTATCGGAACCTAGCGCTACTGTCTCGATTTCCGTTCTCTTTTGTCTTGTTGGTCTCGAACATTGCTGTCAGTCTTCAGTGAAACTGACGAGTACGGGAATCCCCATTTGCCTACGGGGCTCTTCATTCTGAAAGCATGGATTGCTTCTGAGAGCCTAGTTCTCTCGGATCCCATACAAAAGATGAAGGAAGGGATTTGACGTCACAGCAAAACTCACTTCGCTCGCCTTGGAAATCGGCGAAAGATAGCAAGCGGACAGCGATTCGGGTTCCTATGCAAAAAGAAGATGCTCAGCAAGCCAACCTCGTACACAGAACGAACAAACTCAGGCTCAGCCAGGGCCCTACTCTCTTCCATCAAGAGAACAGCTCCATCCCTCAATCACCCTATACGGGATGCCGGACCGGAATCCGCCTCTTCTCGGTTGGTTGAGAAGTACCCAACTCCTTTTTTAGTAGGGGAACCGTTTGCAAGGGAAGAGTCAGCAAGAGCAGCCCAGAGATGAGAGTAAGAGGCTCAGTATCCACTGGTTTCAGTAGTAGGAGTTGCCCATTGTTCACCGAAGTCGTCAGAAAGGGAATCCTATAACTTTTCATTGGACAAAGAGGCTAGGTGCTAGGTCCCGTGATCGGCTAGAACAGCCGTCCATCCAGGGCTTGATGAGTCAAGAGCACTTTTCGAAAGGTCGTCTGCAAGGCAGGATCTATATTCCATGGGATCGTGGACAGGAATTCTTCTTGGTCCTCTTTCTTTGTCAAATGGGCAAGACATCAGAGGTGTAGCGACTACGGTAGTTGATGTATGAATTCCGCCCTTGACCGCTGAGAAGCTACTACTATTGCTGCTGGTCTAGGAAAAGATTTACGATTTGGTCCTTCTTCATGACTCGACGACTTCGGCTACTCAACCTGATTGCCTTTCTTGCCATGCCTGGCCGGAGCCGGGATTCTTTCAGAATTTCCTCCTTCTTTTTGGTGTTATCTATCGCTTCATTACAATTACCACTCTAGGCTTTACCCCCATTTTCACCAATTGGATAATAAAAAAAACCTATACCTCTTCTTTCATAGGTTAGGCTTTGAGAGTAGCTTTACCACTGGCATATTCGCTTCACTTCTATCTATCATTTTTTTCGGATGTGCAACAGCCCAAAATAATCCTTTTGCCTATGCAATGAATGCGGAACCCGTGAGTTTGGATCTAAATCATGACCCCCCGATCGTCTATGAACAAATTCTCGAAATTAATGATAAAATTTTCAACATTTATCTGGAGCGAAGCGAGATGACTACTATCATAAATCGCCTTCCAAAGGAGGAACTCAAAAGTATAATAGGCGAAGATTCGATTCGCCATCCACTAAACGAGTTTACCGCACAGCAGCAAGCCCATTTAAGGGACCTGGCTACTAACCATTTCGAAATCAAAAATGAAATCATCGCGGAGATGAAATCTCTTTACCCAGATCAAGAATGGGACTTTGTGAAACTCAATAGGGATAAATTCTTTGGGGGCCGACAACGCGATCGAGAGTATTCCCTGAAAGAGCTCTCTAAAATGCTTGCCGATTTGAAATCATTTTGAAAGAATGCTTCGCGTGCCAAAACATTTCTTTCTCGATGAGACGAAAAGAACTAACTTGGTTGGGGAGTTAGCCCTTTCAGTTGCTCCTCCGTGGGAGAATACTTTTTCTATTCTACGATCGGTTATTAAAAGAGATTGTTTTTATAAAAAATGAATGTTATGTTAGCTGATCTGGTAATAACTTTAATCTTTAGGCAAGTCTTTCTTTAACTTGGGTACTTTACTTCGCTATGAAAAGCAAAGAAAGAAGAGGGAAGAGATCTGCCATTGTTATAATGCTTGGGATTAGGCTAGCTACTTGCTTTCTATTGAATGATTATGATAAAAGAATTTTATTCCCCTCAAAGAGCCCTTCTCTCTCGTACCCTACTCGATGGAGCATGCATTAGGCCAGGAAAAGGCAAGAGGCCTGTTTTCCGGGGCATAAGCTTGCTGCAATGACACAGCACATTTAAGTAAAGCGCAGTGAACAAGAAACCGGATTTCCGGACAAGCCTGATCACCTCCTTAGCAAACAAGTGCACTCCGACATAGAGCTCTTTGTTGAGACCATCGGTCACTACCAAGATGACTCGATTAAGAACCATCTTAAGTAGTGGTTTTTATTCCAAGATCTTCTGCCACTTTATGGCCTTAAGTCGGAACAACTTGTCAAAGAGGGTAAGGTTCATTTCAAGAATTTATGTAACCTTCCTGGTCCTGGTTGGGGGCTGTCTCCACAGGACACGACCAAGTGAGCTAACAGGGGGTTTAGAGCTCTTCTTTTCAAGGAGACTCATCCACACCTGCGCCCACTGACCGCCGCGCGTGGCTTCCGGGTCACCTAACGCTACACCTCACTTGCTCCGTCCAAGAAGCCGTCTAACCTAAGGTAACTATTCGGAGAATAGGTTGTAAGACCAGATATTCTGTATTAGAAGATGCAACTCTGACTAAGGTGGATCTGGATATTCTATTGACCATAAAACAAAGCGGATACTTACTTCGAAAGTGCTCTTAATCACTTCTTTCTTGGCCTTCTCTCTTCAATTACCGAGACCCGTACATACAAAGGTCTAGGTAGCTCATCTCCTTCTAAGAAGTAAGATCTCCTTCCAAAAGAATAAGAGCCTTTCTTAACTCTTGAATTGTAAGGAGAGGCCTCATTTAGGAGCGCTGTTTTCATCCAACTAGAAATCTCGTAAGAGAAGAAAGCAACTTTACTTCACCGAAAGGGCAGGTCTTTCTTTTTATTGCTGATCTTATCAAGTACGGGATTTGCTTCTATAAGCCACCGCCCAATAGAGTAACGCCATGTGTAGATCGAAAAGGTCTCGCGAAGCCGGTCCCCGGTAGGTCTAAGAACGGATTTCAAGCTTTCTGATCGTGACTTTCAAAAAGAAAGAAGAGAAATTGGGCCAAGGTAGTTGGTGCCTGCTTTGCTTGCTTCTGATCTATAATAATATATATATAATAAATTCTTCCAAGATTCTATTTTTTTGGGGTCCGGGATGGTCGGACAGATATTTTAGTAAAGTACTCCGCTGGTTGGGCCATACTCCATAGGGGTACTACTTCTCTCCTACTATCAAACCATATCGAAAAAGGAAGTCTTTCTAGCACTGATATGGCTCATGCTCCATAGCCTACATAATTAACCATGCTCTCGTTTGTGCCCCATGTCTTCCATAAGTCAATGGCTCATAAGACAGGCAAGAATTCCTGCATCATTTCCAGGCGTAAACGTGTAAAATAATAAGGGTCGTGTGCCTATGGGAATAAAGAACCTGGCCTTCGGCTTCATAGCCTGCTTTCTTAGCTCTCGAAAAGGAATTCGATGTCCAATATCCTATAGAATAGCGCAGTCCAATACTTAGATCTCTGCTAATAGAAGATAACGATTCTTTCCTTCAGACCTTATAGTGGCCTCAAACTCAGGTTTGGAAGCTTAAAGAAAAGAGAGTGATCTCGTTCGAAATCGAGTTCAACAATTGGGATCCTTCAACAATCTCTTCGCCCTACGCGAAGAGCTGAGTTGCAAGGTCCGGTCTTAAGCTTTCTTCCCATTCCATCTCCTCTACTTCGAGTTTAGTTGCTATCGTTCTTGAATCTCTCGGAAAAGCCGCTTCTTATATCTCCGTCTTCCATTTCCTTCAGGAAGGACTGTTGTTGATGAAAGAGACTCTTTCCCAGACGAATCCATTCAAAGGTTTCTTTCACTCGTCAATGAACCCGTCACCAGTAGCTGGGCTCTTTCAGCCTTTATTTATGCAATAGCTCTTCTCCACCCAATAGAGATGGAAGATGGTAAAACATCCTCTCTCAGAGATGGAGCAACGGAAAGTGACCGTCAAAGGTTTGTCCCTGACCGGAGTCCTAGGCTTATAAGAAGGCTTCATCCTCGCATGCTACGCTTGAACAAGCAATTGAGTTTCATTTCCATTCATAGTAGCTCCTTCCTATGGGAGATTGGTTTAACGTCAGCCGGCGAGATGAGCTTCAAGGGACTCCCAAAGCTGTCACTTCGAAGTGACAGCTCTCCAAAACTTACAATCTTTGATGGCTCAAGGCCCTGTGATAGCCATCAAAAGATGAATGCTTTTGATAGGCTTTTATTAACGATAGTTCTCAGACCCTAATGAAGTACTTTGAAATCAATCTCTTTCGCTTGCCTTTACTTTAGCCTTGCCTTAAGACGACTGTTGCCCTAGTTGATTTTTCAAACTTAGCGAATGCAGCATTAAATAATTGTTTTAGTAAGGCCTGTGTCTCTTTCTCTTTCTTTAAACTGAAAAACTGACTAACCGACGGGCATCGAAGGATTTCTGGACTGGAACCACTTTTTGAATGATGCGTTAGCAAATCTTTGGTTTGAATATGCCAAAGTTAGGACTTGGTTGTACATCACATCTTTTGATTATCAAGTGGGTGTTCCGTTTGATTTATATTTATTAATAAATAAAGTTGTAATCAACCGTCAACTTAGATAAGCGACCGACCGCTTATAAGATAAGAGGGAAGAAAGCCGACCTAACAGAGAATCGTCACTACTTCTGAACAAGGGAATCATACCCTTGGGAAGCAGAGGAGAATACACCGTATTTTTTAAGAGCAAGCCAGATAAATTCCGGTCTTGTTCTCCCGGGCTCATCGCCTGTACCTCGGAAGCCCTATCAAAAAAGGAGCACTGCTCCCCGGTCGCTAGCCGGGGGCAATACCCAGTCGGACAAAGCTAGCCACCTCACTTCAAGCCTAAACTTGGGCGCTATGCCCGCTAACCCAGTAGCTTAACCTAAACTAAACCGTTTGCATCTACATGGACTACCGCCCACTGAAGACCAAGCCAATCTTGTGACTTAAGTACAAGCAAGGCAATGGACTCTATCAAGAAGGTATGGAACTTCTCGACGCAACTCTAAAAATTCCTTCTTTGCCACATCTCTTTTAGCTTATTTTATTTCGAGTTAGCGGTTAGAGGGAAGGATCACTCCTAAAAGCAGCCTTTCTCTTATATACGATAGCACTGCTGCCACTTCTGAAGCTAGGGACTTCTTTCTGTCGATACCTTTACTTTAGAGAAAGAATAGGGGCGAAGCGCTGGTTCCTCAATCGCTGTTCTCACGCGCGAAGTGCAGCAAGCAATTACGCGTTGCTTTCAAGGTTGCTTTAGTGATATCGTATTCTTCCTCAAGCTTGGAGTGGCTCTTAGCTGGTCGGGTTGCCGGCCCGCAGACCCCGTTTCGGTGCCAATACCTTAGACGAGGAGTGGAAACAATACCACTAGAGATAGCTAAGGAATTGAACCTTAGTATAACCCTTTGGGGGAATAAAGTCTATCCTCTCTTTCTTTTCTATACCCACCCTTCTCTTTATTGGCGGTAGTTCAGATGGATGGCATATCTCGGTGACCATTGTTGAGCAGGGGTCGCGCTCTCTTTGAATGAAACCTATCTCAGCGAATGAGATAGATGCAGGGGTAGGGGAAACTCAACTAGAAGACTAGTAAACTTACATCTCGAGTGAGATATATCGAAGAATGAACTTAGCCTTAAACCACAAACGGGGTCCTTTTGGCAGCCGATTCTGGTTCTATATCTATCCTCCGCCCTGGCTTTGTGCCCATTTCTTCAAAAAAAGACGAATCAAAGTGCGAAGAAGACATGACTGGAGTGTGTTGGTTTGTGATCAAAGTAGATCTGCTCCACAATGCTCTCTCCAAAACAAAACTCAAGTGGGTGAAAGAAGCCCGCATTCCCTCTCTTTAAAGTAGAAGAGAGGGGAGGAAGTAACATGTGGGAATAGGAGCTTGTAGCCCCGCTTACCCAGTTAAGCCATATGGGGCCAATTCAACCTCCTCGTTGAGTTTCGAGGGCTGCCTCTCCTCTGGTTCTGCAATACATGAGGCTGCTAATTCTTCTTCTCTGGAATCATCTTCTGTCAGCATTTCTTCTGAAATGGCTGCTGATGCTTGAAAATCCCATTCTTCTTCACTCTCATTTTTATGACTGGAGGTGGCGGCATTTCCTTCAGCTCTCTTGTCCCATCCATGGAACCAATGCTTGAAAGCAGGTGCACTAAAATAAATAGGAAAGGGCAGATTCCATTCATCCAAGGCTTGGCCATCTCACTTCCATCCGACAAACTATCGAGTCTTCCTCCTCCGAATAAGCAGGCAAGTACCGTCGCAGATCACCCCCAATCCCTACCTCTGAGGAAGATAATCCAACTTCTTCTCAATCAATCGATTTCATCCACTGCCAAGGCATCTCATTCAAGTTCTTATTCTGCTTTCCATCCCGGCCTCGAGGCAAGCGAATGAGCAACCAAACGAAGGAACTAAGCCCGAACTAGCGATCTTTTGAGTCCAGTCCTTTGGTCGCCACCAACCTCACTCGAGGTTCACTCTCTTATGTATGTTTCAAAGCTTACCTAAGGAGGTTTTTGAGGGTATGGAGCCGACGTCGCAGTATAAACCGCAGCCCCTACTTCTACTCACGCTCTTTTCCGGATTTCATAGTTCACGGGGCGGTGAGGACTGAGCTGATTCCAAACCACCTCCGAGGTTCCCACGCTCGAAAGGGTGTCCTCAACTCATGCAGGGCGTCCGAGGCAGTCACTGCTCTGCGACGGGTTACCCACGCCCACGACTAAGGGGATAGCAAGAGCACTTGCCTAGCCTAGCCTTCTGGAAAGGAGATAGATTCAAGTGACGGCTCGTATTCTGAACTGAACTTTCTTTCGAAACTAAATTAGATAATCCCTTGTGCATGGGCCACCCATTAACCTATCAGTCAGGAGAGAGCAAGGACCTGAACATTCTAATCAAAGGTAAGATGCTAACGGTACCGATAACTTATGATTATGGATTCTATCCAAGGAGCGGGTTCTATCTATGATTGGTGCGACGAATGCGATGACTTGGTTAAGGCCTTCCCTCATCGATCAAGCATTCTATCGAGCCCTTACTCATCAAAAAATGAAAAGAGATACCGACCCTCTTGTGGATTGTGCGTGAGGAGCCTCCCTATCTTATGCCTTGCCGATTGGGTTGGTACCGCTTGTGCCTATGACCCACAGCCTTGCCGATCGAGCTACCGATGCTGCCCTTGCCTATCTAGCGGGGTTGCCCGGCCTATTCTTTCTTCTCTCTTTCTGTTGCCGTTGTTGGTGGTTTAGTAAGTCCGTGGGAAGGCAGGGGAAGAGAAGGAGCGGTGAAGTAAGTGAAAAGAGAGGGCCGGTAGAAGACTCATCCGTGCCGTGAAGTCGGAATAAGCGCTGAAGTTTAAGCATCAGACCTACTAGTCGGCTAAGCCTTTTCAGGCCGAGGCCCTCCCCTATGGAGATCTCTGCCATCCTAGAGAATAGGCGGAAGCTCGAGATGTGGGAGCAGTGTCAAAATGTGAAGGCTGCCCTCATCAAACTCGAGAGGGTCCAGGGGACCTTTCTTCGGGCCCAACAAAACTTTCCATCGGTCAATGATAGAGATGCATTGACCGATGCAATCGATAAAGCACTTGTAGAGAATATGACCGGAGAACAGGCACAAAGGGGTATGAATCCAAATGCATGTTTGAGGGATATGCAATGCTATCGCGACTGATTGAGTCGCGCGTATCGCGGCACGCGGTGGGAAGAGGAAAACGCCGCGCTGAATCCACATCCCACTCCGACCTTTAAACGTGGTGCACGGGACTTGGATCTCGCGTCGAGTATACACCCGGTACCCAGCTTCCCATAAATGATACGACAATGGAAGATCCGTAGACATAATGGCCCTCATTACAGAAACAAGGGATATTGAACTAACTAAGGATCTTAACATGCGACAGGAGACGGGACTCAAGTTCTTAGTCACCCCGCGTACGAAGAACCGCTTAGCAAACTCCAAAGCACCAACTTACGATACTAACGATTTCTCTAACGAAAATGGAACATTCAGTGGCGACATTAGCTCGTGATAACGCTCAGCCACCCGCTCATCTCCGATGACGATATCGTCACCGAGGATAGCGTAGCGTGTAAAAGGAACTCCTGGATGTCGAGAATCAATATTACTTGCTTTGGGACTTTGATTGTCTACCTATCGCTTAAGACAGAATGTTCGGATGAAAGCGTCTACTAATGTCGGAGTTGAACCAATAGAATAATAGAGCAGAACCGAGGGGATTGAAAGTCAGTACCATCCGCTGTTTCCCTTGAGCTTGAAAGCGGCTTATCCCCTCTTCGTCCCGCCTCTTTCAGGAGAATGGATGTAAACAGCCGACTTCGATGACTTTTCTTCAACCTGTGCTGGCCTAGTTGGAACTCTAGTTACCGCTCCTTGCCTATCTAAAGTAAAGCATTTATTTCATAGAACGACTTGCCCTAATAGAAAGTAGCCCCCTCTAACGATGAGAAACTGAGTCGGTGAGGAGAATTCCTTCACTTCACGTCACTTCCTTTGACCGGTTAATAGAAAGATTTTCTATAGCCTTGGGAAGCCCTTATTTGGATGTCCCTTCGTGAACTACCCCTCAAAGAACCTCTTGTTCCTTCCTCCATCTTCTATGGCAAAAGTACGGGTATTGCTGCACAGCTGAAACTACTTACTCTGTACGAAGAACCTGGCCATGAGCAGACTCATACTGAACCGTAGCCCCTACTTGCCCAACCAAGCTGTTAACACCGGCCTTCAACCCATAGCTTTTCCGTTTGCCTGATCCCGGTTCATTGAACTAGTTTCCTTCCCGAGGATCACTGAACTACCTTAGAGGTTCACTCACTTGAAAGAGGTATTCCCTCTAATAAGGCATTCATGAGCTTACCTGTAACCTGTAACTGGACTAACTTCGCCTCCCCCTAACTCTACTCTGGACAGCTTCTTGCTTCTTGCGTGCTCAATTGACTTGAAAAGCGGATTCCGGAAGAAAGCTTTGACTTCTAGGCTTTCAGCCTTCTCTTCTCGCTCATTCCCGACTAATGGCAACCTTCACTAGTCCGGTATTCTAGCTTTTTGAACCTACTTCAATTTCAACCCTCATCAAATCCAGATACCAATCCAATGAGATCGATGATATTTCATAGAGCTTCCTGCTGCTCTTATTACAGCTTCCCCTCCATGTGCCCAGAGACTCTCGTTTTGCGAGAAGATCGCCCGAGAGGTAACTTGGTCTTGCCGATAGTCTAGAAGAGGCATCACGAATTAAGAGCTTCCGACTAGAGGAAGCACTTGTACTAGCATATGGAAGAGACATTCGCTTTGTTGTAGCTGTTTGCGCTATGATTGGATTTGGGATCTGGTGGTTCCGGCACCACCCGTGATTCCTGAATTGCAACAACCCATCTTCACAGATGAATTTAGGAGCGCTTTGCTCTTCCCCCACCAGTTTGAGCGCTCTCGCATCAGAAGACTCGTGCCTAGGTCCTCTATAAGCAATTTCAGCCTCTTTCCGCTAAAGACCTCCTACTTAGTCTGTACACTGAGAAGAGGATTCATGCCTCGAATGCGCTCTTTTCATAGCCACGCACAGAGAAGGAGCAGTTTTCGCTAGAATGCCTTGTTCTCGAATCCAGATAAAACTGTTGGGATGGAGGTTTTGCTGCTGCTGTGGTAATAGTGCCTCACGTCGACTTTTTGACGTTGAATCACGAAGAAAGAAGAAAATGGCACGAGTGAGCTAGGTAAGGGTCATCAAGCATTTCGATTTCTTCCTTTTAAGAATAAGGAAGGCGCTGCTAGTAGGATGCCCTGAATCGGAAAGAATGGGAGGAGCGTAGCCCTTTTTTCAGAGGGGAGCCACGTAGCGGTAAGAAGACTTTTACGTTTCAACAGTTGATTTCGCATAGCCCAAGGAATAGGAAAATGGGGGATCGAAATAATGCTTACATGTGAAGGCTTGGCTTACAAGCAAGGAAAAGGCAAGAATAGAGGTGAGTGAAACTTCGCAGCTCCCCTTCTTGAACAACCATTAGGTCGTGACTTGTGAGGGTTCGGGGCAGGAGCGGTAAAGAAAGAAGTCTTGAGGTCGACTAGCTTTTAGCTTGATTGAACGTGGTCAGCATAGTTATTAGTGGGGCGCGTAAACGCTTTAAAAACTATAGTAGCGACTAGCTCACTAGCCGATAGAGATGCTACCTCAGCAGCGAAGCAGCCTAATACTAAAGTAAAGGATGAAAAGCAAGAATCGATTTTCCGCTCTATCTGAATTGAATGTCCCAGGGGAGCTCCTTGTGCTGCAAGAGCCCGACATGTACGTAGTGTCTTCTTTTTAAGTTACACGCCTAACTGGAGATGATCTTACTCTTCTCCCATAGTAGGTTGAGTGCAGGACATCGCGAGAGAGATTTGTAAGAACTCGACTGAAAGGAGAGGATGGTGAGGAAGGATGAAGCAGAGGCTTTACGAACCTACAGATCTGTTAGCCGATAAGGAATAGATTCAACTACAACTTAGTCCGAAGTATCTGCATCTCTGCTTTACGTAATTTCCTCAAAGAGGGCTAATGAAGAGATTCAGAGGGTTTAGTAATGGATTATTAGAGATATGGGCCTCGCGGCCACTCCTCCTTCTTGTTTTTTGAGTGAGTTACAGTTGTTTTGATCTCTGCCTTCAATTCTGACTTCTTAATGGCTTTCTGCCCTCTAGCGGCTAAAAAGGAGAAGATCATCTTCTAGGGCTTAGGCGGGGACCTTGACTAGATCTTTAATAAAGACATGACCATAGGAATTCAGCCCTTTGGCTCTTCTGAAATACCCCAAAATGGTTTGTATTCATGTCAGGATTTCGCGCTGAGGAGGTTTTTAACCGTTTGGACGAGCTGGTCGAGATGTGGTGTCCAGTCCTCACGTTGGTGAGGGCTGCGCTATGCCACCTGTCCTTACCCTGGGAGTACTGCTTTAGCAAAGCTAACGGTAAGTAAAAGAGATCTGGGACCATCCTTCTTTTCATAGGCTGGAGCAACCCTTACGTTTACATAACTATGCCCTTTAGTTGCATGTTCAACCTAGGCAAGACCTACTATCTATTAGGATTGGAATTTCTTTCCTGCCTGATTAACTATTGCTTGTGTGCCTGTTCAATACCAAAAATAATAAGTAGTAAAGCGAGGAGCGAAGTTAGCTCTTCCTGCATCTTCAAAGGGAGGCGAGGATGAAAGCTAGTGTCTAGTCGGGCAAAAGCCTGTTATTAACCTCCAATGACCTTATAATCAATTCCGTGTCCAGTAAGCATAATGACTGGGAATGCGGATCTATGTCCAAAGGGCGAGGTCTCCTTCTATACTAATAAGTGTAACTGTCCCCGCAGGGAGACTTTCTTTCCGCAAGAAAAGGTACGTAGTCGCTCGACTGGTAAGGAGAGGAAGGTAAGCCCCTTACTCTTTCCCTGATCTGTCTGTGTCCGTAAAAGAAGATGTTCTTAGCTCGACCAACAGGAGAGGAAGTGCCAATAGGGAGAGGGAGGAAGTTACTCATTGCTATGAGGTTACGCAGTAGCTCAACCGATAGGGAGAGGCCAAAGAAGCAAGGGATTGATTTAGCTGTACCGATAGCTGCAAGAGAAAGTTATCAGACGCTTAGAGCATGCCATTCAAGGGCTGGTTTTCCTATGCTAAAAGAAAAGGGAAATCGTATTGGGAGAGGAGCGAACTGCGCCCCAAACTTCTTTTGTCTCCGCCATCATGATATGGAATTTTGGGCTGTTGGGGGAAGGTGTCCAATTCCGGAGCAATCGACTACAGCAACGATTCGCTCTTATTGGTACAGTTTTCAGTCTCTATCGAGAGAGAGAGTCAAGGGTAAGATAAGGCAAGTGTAGGATTGTAAAAGCCGTTTCAAGACAGGTCTATCTCTGAAAATGGAGTGCACTGTCGCCGTTGAGCTTTGTGAGAAAGAAGAACCTCCGCCACATCCTGAGAACAATGGATCGACGAAGAAGGTGAAGATAAGAACTGAGGAAGAAGATCCCCCTCCCGTTGTTGAAATTTAGGAGGAATAAGTGGATAATGGCTCTGAAATGATCAGCGAAGAAGGAAGGGATAAGAAGGAGACTCAAGAGGCGTCAGACAGATTAGCAGAAGTATTCGCTCCGATAAATCAATCTTATTTACCCTAGGGAGAGTGAAGTTTACGAACAAGCGAGTGTAGTATGAAACTACACGAGCCCAGAGATAGTGTATTCAATATACAAAATAGAGGGGAGAGCCGAATAGCAGCCCTCTTTCTCCACTCCAACTACTCATGAAACTAGCACCTTATATCCCTTACAAGAAGAATGGGAAGGCACTTTGACTTTGATTTAAGTGACTCATAGCGGATAAAGGCCACTCAGCGAGCCCTATAGCGCGCGCATCGGGCTTCAAGAAGCAGACTAGGGCAATAAGGCATTGAAAGCGCTCGCCTTCGGCTCCCTACTCAGGAATTAGCCTAACGGCGGAACTCTTTCTGCACTCAACTAATTATTGTTATGATGATAGTATATATAGTGAAGAGTTGCAACTATCGAATCAGAGCAGCATCTACGCTAAATCTTGATAAAAGCAGTCTTAGTCTTCTGGGAGTAGCTCTCCCCATTCGAGAATAAGAATCCTAGCTAGCTTAAGATCTACTGGTTTGATACATCCAGGATAGGGATGGAACTTTCCGTCTTTCCTGCCCCTTACAGGACAGCCCATATCATCCTGTCACTTCGCTCTAGTGACTACTATCCTGCCCCGGTGGGGGCTGACTTTGAGGCATAGCATTAGCAGTCGAGCATCACATCTCGGTCAATCAGTTGAAAGCTTGAAGGCAAGTAAGGACTATTCGCAGATCGGTTGAGAAAGTATTCCGAAATGTGATCTTGCTTTTATTTAATCGTAATCAAAGATGCGGTTTGATTGAGTTGGAATGAATATATTTGTTATATAGAACTCACAAAGACCCCTGAAGCGGTTGAGGGGCAGCTTTCCGAAAGGAAAGCAGGTAGACCGCCTGCTTATTATTGTATATAAAGGTAGCCCTGGGATAGCTTGGGGCTGGATTGAATCCGAAAAGAACTACAGATGACTTTTTCCTGTCCTACCAGGAAAGGTATGTAGGAAAGCTCCAAAAGAGAACCAGTCAAACCCAGTTGATCGATTGCCAATCTTGACTGTTGAATTAGTCTATTGATATTGCTGTTGCTATCAAATCCGTAGATGGAGATCATCTGATCCAGGAAGTGTAGTGTTCCCGCATTGGCACGGAGTTCGTTGATAAGACAGATAAGGCAGAGCTTCGTCTTTCTAGTGCATTACCGTCGAAGAAGCAACTTTAGCAGCTAGCGGCACAGCCATATAATAGATTCTTATCTAAAGTCTAAAGCAGGAAAGAGATGCGGTTACTTTCCCGACCTTAGAATTAGAAGGAAGTCAATAATAAATTCCTGCATCCTAAGATGAAGTTGCCATCCAGGGCAGGTAATCAACTACGCATATCCGCCTCTTCTCTCGAGCTGTAAGCAGTATATTAAGTAGCGGATTGACTTCGTTTCTGTCTTTATTTATGTAATTTCCCCGATCTGGCATATCCCGTCTCTTACCTTACTACTGAGTAAGAAACTTAGTTAGTGTGTAAGTAGCAGCCGTGGAGAATATCATCTTATCCATTATCGGATAACAGATATGGTAGGCGCTTATCTCCAGATCGGAGAAAAAGGATATCATCGAACAACAGTGTAAGAGATACAACCAGATAGTATGATGCATACCTGACTTCGAAGATCCAGTGTTAAGCATATCACAGTATAAGACAGAACAGTGTAGACTACTATACATATCTACAACAACAAGAACATCTTTCTTAGTACATGATTACGAATGAGAACACTAGTGTGAAGTCTTATGTACTTACCTATGACTGACTAGCGTACCTATCCCGAAGTCAGACTTTGTATATCTCTTGAAAGTGTTATCCTAGCGGTTTGGTTGGCCTGTGATGAAGAAGAACTTAGATGATGACAATGGAGCTAGTCACGGAGCTTAGTCATAGGTGAAACTCTGAGCCCTAGAAGGTGCTTATCTCACCAGTAGGCGAACAGAGCTTTCAGGATCGGGATCAAAGAGAGAAAGACCCAATTCAAGAGATGATTAGGAATCCCTCACTTTCTTGTGGAGGTGATCATAGGGGTCCCACTCCGACTGGTAGTGAGAACCTCATCTTTTTTTAAAAGCAAGCTCAGATGAATGTCGATTGACCGAAGAGGACAAGAAAGACTACTTGATAGAACATGGGGAGCCTACCACACAGGAGTGGACTGAAAAAACGAACCTGAGCTCATGCCTGATGGATCGCATTCTCTTTCATAAAAGAAGGATTCCCCCTACGAGAAAATTGGACTGTGGGAAAAAGATGCGCTTCAAGTCATTCGACTAGCAGTAGAGGAGCGTTGACCCTTTTTTCGACAGGTTACGGAGCTGAACGTGAATGGCAAGGCGAGTTTACTCGGACTCGGGGGCGATATCGGTCTTTTTTCATTCTTTCTCATTACTCGTAAGACCACCTCCAATGTGTGTATTCCCTTGTTCTGTTTCGGTATTTCCTTTCGTATTTAGGAACTGAAGATCTTAACAAGTAGAAAGAGAGAGAACTGTAGGCACTGTAGGCAAAGAAGCCCAATCGAAGAGCGCATCTTTGAGAGAGAGAAGCAAGGCAACTTAACTTCACCTAAAGCCACCCCTACGACTACTCTTTGACAATTGTTGAACACTCTTCTTTCGTATTAGAAGTCCTTAGTGTCTTCTTCTGGTGCAGCTGAGTTTGCTAAGCGTTTTCTCATTAGGGATATGAGAGTTGATCTCTCACCTATCTCTATGAAAGCGCTGCTTGTTTTCTACCACCCTTTTGGTCTAATGGCCCTTAAGGAGAAGTCTAATTTATCGTACTCTCCCCTTATGAGGAGGGTTGGTGGTGCTGGGTTTCGGGTGTGGTCTCAAGGTAGGAAAGCTAGGTCGTCTAAATGGCGTCGTTTCCTTCTGTTGTACCGTAGATCATTACTACCAATGGATCTGCTATTGTTAGATGATAAGCCTTTGAACCCATACCTTAAAGGCCAATTCATTTGGTACCTTCCTTCTGGATAAGTTGCGTTCAAAAGATCTTAAACATCCCTCATAGATCGACTCAATCCATGGGTCATAGGAATGAACTGTTTTGACCCGATCTGTCTCCTGACCATGGCTGGTGCATAGCTAATGCATCCCAAAGGGAAAAACAGGGGAACCAACGGGTAATCACCACATCTGTATAATACCTGAAACGGAGCCGTAGAACGAGTAAAAGAGGTGGCCAAGGCGTGGAAGCAGACACACCGGATAGCCTCCGGGAACTACACTGGAGGCACTAATGAGGAATATCCTACCTGGCACGATCGGCGTTGAAAAGGATTTAGGGCACCTTATATGGCCCGGACTTGCCAATACGGATGAGGGACGACCCAGAGGATATCCGTGCAGAAGCAGAAGCTCGGTACGAAATGGCGACGGAAAAACTTCAGGGGGAAAACGCAGCACTGATGTCTGCAAATGCAAAATAAATGGAAGGTCAAGCTGGAGAAAGCAAGGAAGAAGTCTCGTCTCGAAAAGACCAATTTCAGCTTTGGGACTGGCTCTGAAAGAATAGGACTTACTATACCATGAACAGACTCCTTGTCAAGAAGAGATAAGGCTTTCCTGGCTTCTCTCTTTCGCCTTCTCGATCCTACCTCTCGTGGAAAGAGTAGATCATCCACTTTCTATCGAAACGAGATATCCTCTGAACCTAAAACTCTTTAGTTTACAGCATCTGAATACGAGTCCGGGGCCAATGATGAAGGAACTAGTGGCATACGACTACCTTTCTAGTAAGCAAAGCATGCCGAGAGAGCACTGAGACGAACAACCTAGCTAGGAATGAAATTACCTGCCCGTGTCTACTTCTTTCAAACCTAAACGGGCAAGGTAAGCGTATCAAGAGAAAATGAGCAAAGCAAGGGTTGGTGTGGCCCGCTGTCGTATCGAATCAAAGGCCAAGAGGCGTGATAACCTAAGGGTTGACCTTTTCCTAGCCTTTACCAAAAAAGAAGAAATTCGATTTAAGACAGCACCTTTAGCTACGTTCCGTAAACCGAAGTCCTTATGCCGATCGTGCGACTGCCTTCTCTCTTGCAGTCAATAGCTCCGTAGCCTATTGTCTTGGGAATGGCCTTACTTACTTTCGTTGCTAAGGTAATAACCTTAGACAAAGAGAATAAGGATAGATACCGCTTAACCAAAAGATCATCCTTGGCATCTCGCCGTCGAATCATACAACGATGATGAGGCTCGATGTAATTGAGGGTAACCCGGTCCTCGTTAAGGAAAGAGGTAGAGAATTAGTAGGAGTGACATTGCTGTCAGATCCGTAGAACATCATCAAGGATGAAGCTGGTGGAATAGACCGGCAGTGAATCAACGGGCGTTACCTCACTTTCATGATTTAGTCAGTTTGATATCTTTATGGTCTCGCTTGTTTCCTGCCAGTTTGACGAGAAAGAAAGAAAGAACCTTCGGTTCTCCTAATCAAGTTCAATCTATCGAACAAGCGTTACCCGCTTCTTCTTCTGCGATAGATCTTTCCTCTATCTCCAATCTTCTTATTGAGTGTTTCCTGCTTGCTATTAAGAAGTTTCACCCCTCACCTGTTGAGTACTTGGTAAGGGCGTAATCACTGAGAGACTTCCTCTCTTTTGTCTTCTTATTATACCGGCTGGGACAAACCCTCTCGGTTTCATTCCCGTCTTCTTCTACGTATGCCTATGCCCCTGATTCCTTAGTTCTCTTCAGGTTATGTCTTGGACTTCGGTCGGGTTACTCTTTGTTTTTCTATCGGTGGTGACTTCCCTGACCGATCCGCTGCGCACCTTATCCCTTTGTTACGTATCGCGGGAAAGGTTATTACGCATCTTTGTCTTACTCTTGCCTCAGCTATTCTTCGACAGAGTCGTGCATGGTTAGCATAGGAAAGAATATTCAAAGTGAAGTGTACTTCTATAATTCCAGGTAGGGGCGAATAGCATTCCAAGAAGTCGACATTCTTTCCATTCAATCTCTCCCCCAGCCCAGCTACACATTCCCCTTTCTCCGTGAATTCTATATCTGCCTCGCCTGCGAATTATCCCTTTTATTTTAGGACGGGGCAAGCGATCCATGACAGCCAGTAAGAGAGAGAAGATAAAGAGCACAGATAAAAAGCGCACTCGAGCATATCTTATATAGAATATAGATATAGCTCTTTGGAGCATACATTTTTACTTGGTCCTTCGAACTGGTAAATAGTTGCTAAAGTGCTTAGTCTGCGATCCCCGTGTGAAAGCACTGTCCGACCAAGACTCTTCCAGAAATGAAATTCTAAGCAGAACTCGATATGGCTTTCAAGCTTCCGTATGATAAGAGAGCGAGCCCGCCTAAAAGAGAGGTATGACTTCCAAGGGCTTAAGGGGAATAGGGCACTATACCTGAGAGGCTTCCAGAGCTAGTTAAAGGGGGAGGAAGGACAGAATGAATGAAATCCCCTCTTCGCCCAAGGAAAAAAGAATCACTAAGATTATGTGCTCTATGCCTATTCTTACTCTACCTCCTGCCCCTCATGGCGCAAGACGATTCCACATATCGAGGTCGGAATGGGAACTTCACTCAAAGCTGGTTCTAAGCTATGGAGTCTTTTCTTGAAAGGGTCAAGCCTTCTTCTTTCCTTATAGCTTATAACTAATTGAATTATCATTGCATTCCTCTTTCTTCGATGCCTTAAAAAGTGAAAGTTCCCATCTTTCAACCGGCATGGTTGGATTGCTGTTAGCTAAGATTCCACTCTTAAACTGCCCATTCCCAAGCAATTGTTGGTAAGCTAGATTCATTGCCTGCTTGGTCAATGCTTGCTTATAGCTTATAGAAAGCAACTGCCATTATCTTTTATACTTTATAGAATATAGAAGGCCAACGGGAATAAAATTAGATCTCTATCTTATAAATAAATAAAAATGTCCATTTTGGAAGTAGCTGCCATTCATATCTTTCTTTGCTGGGGCAAGAAGTCTTAGTGCCAGTGTACCGATCAATAAGGAGACTAGTGGTTTTCTGCCCAACTGGGAGATCTGTTTGGAAGCCAAGCCAGGTTCTTTTTAAATTTTAAAGATCTGGTACCAAGAATTTATTCCTTCTTATTCTCATTGCTTTCTTGCCTTAATCGGACTTTTTCCTCGGTAGAAGTAGGGATTGTTGCACAGTTGTGATTCCGCTTTCACAATAATAGGAGCCAAGAGTTCCACGTCTTCCTTCCTCTAACGGCTATGTCCGGATCTAAGTCTATCTCTTTCTTCAACCTTCGATGATCCTCCTGCAGGCAAATCATCGAAGTCAAGAAGGAAGAAGTGATGGGCCGGATCTTCCAATATCGATATCTGATCCATAAGCTAGCTCTTGGTTAAGAAAATCCTTCAGATGCAGACCGGGGTGCAGTAAACGAACTCATATTCTCTTTCCTCCCCTCTCTAGTTAGTTCTCCCCTTACATAAAAGGGGAGTAACAAAGCTTCTACCGTTTGAGGGACGCCGTGCGATCATACAACTACTCTACGTGGGCCTTAATCTGCGCATACGAAAAAATAAGAACATGTTTTCAAAGACCTCTGGAAATGCCTCTTTTGTCTACTTAACATAAGGGACGACTGCTTATCCATCATCTTTGTCTCCCGATCCCTCCCTTTTCTCCTGATGACGGAAATGACTCCACTAGTCCACCAGAGGCGATGATCCAAATCGTGTATAAAAGAGGAAAAGGGTCTTCAACCGATGATCCCAGGCACCATCCATCTCTTGATTCTCCTGGCAAAGGAAGATAAATCTATGCATTCCTCTGCCAAGTCCAGTTCCTCTCATCTCAGTCTCTCGATTGCATCGGCCAGGTCTTCCGATGAAAGCTCATCCATTCCTCCACTCCAAGAGCTATCCGTCTATTCGAAGGAATGAAAGCTCAACCGGAACTGCAAACAAACGCTAGATTAAAGTCCTTTGGTTGCCATCCACCACCAGTGGGAGAGGCAGAACAATGAATCAATTTGCTAGATCCAATGGTTTCTCGGGCGATCCCATTACCATTTCCACCTATCGAAGCCCAACCAAGTGAGGCCCTTCCACCGGATCCGTTCAAAGCTTTCCTTCGGGTCAAACAAGCGACTCTCGTTCCAATGATTCACCCGGTACTCTCCACCAGTTGTGGATCCGAAGCTAGCCCACCTCATGTTCCCATCCATGGATCCAAGCCTTAAACTACTCATTCATCTGGCGGGAAGGCGCTTTTTGCTTTGGAGGTCGTAGATCACCCTCTTCAAGCTGTCGAATATAGATTGAAGAGGGCTGATGGCTGATTGCTAAAGATAAATTCTGTCATTGAAGAAGGCATCGCCTGCGGCTTCCAATCCAATGACAAGCAAAAGACGAAGAGGGAACTTACTATACCTTACCTCCTTGTGCCCATACCTTGACCTCAGACCTCACCCGAGACAGGCTGCCACAGACTCCAGAGAAGCGAGGAAAAGAAGGAGGAAATTACGTGTGCTGAGCAGGTTTACCCGGGACGTACCTTTGACCGTTACGCTGTACTTGGCGATGACGTTGTCATTGCTGACGAAAAGGTAGCCCGGACCTATGAGAGACTCCAGTCAGAGGTTTATATTCCAATATCAACATCCAAATCATTAATCTCTGATATCTGATAATGGATGTCTGGAATTTGCTAAACGTTTCTATGCACGTTCAGTGACGGTGGATTTATCACCCATCTCCTTGAACTGCCTTATGAACTATCATCACCCTTATGGGTTAATGTCAATCCATATGACATATCCAGTCAAAAGGTTTACAACCCTGGAAAAGGATTGGTGGATTTGGTTATAGAACCATTAGTCAATTCCCTCATAGGAAGTATAGCAAACTCGGTAAGCTGCTTTCTATGTTCTCCAAGCGCTCTATGCCGTTAGAAATATGGCTAGGGCGTGGTAGACCCCTTGACCCATACCTTAGGGGGGTCTTAGTGGCCTTCTTAAGGGAAAGAGCGAAACCGCTCGATATTAAGTTATTTCCAGATCTTAAGATTGACGGTCTGGAATACTTATATGAGTGGACTGTTCTGCGGGCTTGGGTTAAACAGTGGCTAGCTTATGTCCGTTGGTATTGGCTTACGGCCAGGTCACCCGACGTAACCATCCAAGATTTCTTCGAAGCTCCGGTTGTGAACCGGTCCTGGAAGGTCAAAAAAACTGACCCTCAGTTGGTTCGATTTGGTCTTCTATGGCAGGTCTATGACTGGCTTGCTGAGAAAGGTCTTGAGTACAAGGTACCAATCCCTGATTCAGGTTCCGGACTTCCGTTATGGGCCTGTACTTGCTGGGTGGAACCTCTGGCAAATACTTTTTGGTATCATCATATGTTGGGCTTAACCAACCTGCAGCTGGTCGAGGTTTCGTGTGTCCGGGGATCAATAGACTCTTTGGTGCACACGACCCATCGATGACAACCGTAAGATGGCTCGGATGGGTTCCGTAGGCTCAAAGCCCATAAGCTTGATTCTCGACTTCAAGGAGAGGAGAGCCCGCGCAGAGTTCTTGCTGGTGAAGGAAAAGCGAAGGTCTCACTTGGTAAGAGCGGGATGATCGGCTACGCAAAAGGGCCTCGTCTCGAGTTGCTCGGCTCGCAAAGCGTTGAACATAGAGAATTAAGGTTGTCTTACACACTGGTGGAATTGAATTTGATTCCGCTTTAATTAATAGTAATAGAGGAATTGAGGAAAATCCGTAGTTCCAGCGGATTCTCTTTTGTCTTGCAAACCCATTATTCTGTACTCCCCTATTCTTTAAAAGACCGCTATGCACCTTGACTTTTGGCTTTTCGTTCTTTCTGCTGCAGCTGTTTAGCTATATTCTTCTCCTTTTATTAGTCCCCGTCGGGAAAGAAAGCTATACAGTGAAAGGCTTCCTTGATTGGTACTACTGGCTTGTCCATCTACTGGGTGGGACTACTCCGACATATCCGGTGCTACGCACCTATTATCCCGTCCTCGAGACTGAACTAAGGCACATCCCTTCTTTGCTTAGGGTTTGGTTCGGGTTCAGCTTCTGCCGCTGCTTCAGCCGGTCAAAATACCAGGCCGGGGCTTTCCTGCGGTTTCCGATATTGCAATGGCAAGCAAACGGTTATTCGGGGAAAGCTTCTTTAACCACCCGACTTCCCGAAGGTATGTCTGGCTTTCTCTCTTCTTTGTGAAGCAGCAGCCTTGCTTTTATTTGGAGGATCGATCCTAGGAACAATGCAATGGCTTACTCTTTGGTTAGAAGAAGACGGATTATGGATATACTTCTTAGACATAAATTTAGTATTAAAGAATCACGAGTTAAGGTAAGGACCCTAAGGATGACCCTTGCCGAATATCCAGCGAAAAGGTGTTATTCTCTCTCTCCGACCATGAGAAAAGGGGCATACCAGTGAAATGAACCAACCGTGGGGATGGATCAACGAACTTATTCTCTTCTGTCAGAACTGTTAGCTCCTTGTTCGGGTACCTCGAAGAAAAAACTGAAACCGATAACGCGCGAAGATGCACTGATCTTGTAAGAGCGCTTGTTAGGCATTTCGATCTCGTACAAGAGTGCTTTGTCTTACTACTAGCAACTCAGTAAGGGCAAGCTATTATTCCTTAACAGGGAATTTGAATTGGGCTACTCATTCGCTTCTTGCTTTGCTTTGTAGACGAACGAATTATCATATACATTATCCAATCCATCGAGTAAAATGCAACCCTTATTCGAAATGTGTCCTATAATGTGTAAATAAAGACCTTAGCCCAAAAGCCGGGAGGAGTCAATACCCGCCGGAAAAATTCCTCAAAACGAGCGATTTGGCATATCTCGAATTCCTGATAGAAATGGCGAAGGAGACCCACATGCCCACTTCTCCTTCCCCGCCCCATTTCTGGGACGGGCCTCGTTCTTATTTGAGGATGCCCCCGCTCAAATAAAAACTACAACCCCTAGTACCTAGTACTAGATAGATAATTTCATTTAGGGTATGCTATGCCCTTATTTTATTTTTCAATTGAAATTCAGAGAATTGGGAGAATGCCGCTAAAAGTGTAGTGCTACTATCTTAGGTTTTTCTCTTCCCGCGCAC
>Ga0157368_1000279_pt1 | contig 24324 bp, 25 predicted proteins | sample AttbisABBM3_FD_113146 | JGI IMG/M metagenome (GOLD analysis project Ga0157368, IMG submission 113146) | Fungus gardens microbial communities from leaf cutter ant in Botucatu, State of São Paulo, Brazil - Atta bisphaerica ABBM3 | ecosystem: Host-associated > Fungi > Mycelium > Unclassified ...
CATGGTTGTTTAGGGTAGGCTAGAAATAGCTCACACAGACCATTAGGTATTTGTATATAAGGTAGACAATCTTGTACAGAGTTCTCTATTGAGTTCTCTTGTGCTAACCTAATATAAGGTTCATACTTTTGACCAACTCTAAGGTCTTAAGTTTGTAACAAAATGCAAGGACTATAATTTTGAAGATCACGCTAACCAACTCAACAATATCGTTATCTCATCATCTTTAAACCTCTTGCATGCACTCATTATCTTAGATGCTGGAGTCAAGAATAATGTTGCTATGTCCATTACTCATATCCACATTCACGACAGACCCATCATCAAAACAATCCATCACATAGCCAATATTACATCAACTGAAGCTGAGCTTTTCACTATTAGATGTGACATCAACCAGGTGACCAATCTCCCAGTGATATCGAAAATCATCATCATTACTAACTCCATCCATGCAGCAAGATCAATATTTGACTCTTCTATTCATCCTCTCCAAGTTCACTCAGCCACCATTTCCAAAGAACTTAGGGAATTTTTCTCCACAAACAGTGACAACTCAATTGAGTTCTGGGAATGTCCTAGCCAATGTGACTGGCCCCTCTTCAAAGCCATTGACAGTGACACCAAACGGTTTTGCCAAATTCTGATGCTCCCCTTGCAAATCATCATGGGACTTTAGCAAAAAAAAAAAAGAGTGTGTGACAACATTATTCACAACTGGAAAATGATGTTCCAGGCTTCAAATCTGAAGGGTCGGCAATTCCTAGATCTTGTTGACCATGACAACATTCCTATCAAACCCTCCTACTCCAACGGGAGGTCTTGGCTCAAATTTATAGGTCACTCTAATTTGTTATGTACAAGGGCGACGAGAGCCATTGTAAACCATGCCCCCATAGGGGAATACAGGTTGTGCTTCTTCCCTAAAGAGGAGTTCAAATGTCCATGTGGATCTTATCCTATCGAAACAAGACAGCACATTCTCCATGAGTGTTGAAGGTTTAACAATTATTGGAATCCGAGAAGAGACTCTCTGAGTCACTTCATCCTCTTCTTAGAATTCAATAGTAGCGCATTTGCATTATCAAATGCAATCAAGTAGTTGAGGCTGGTTGGTAGTGATCTCATATGCATTCAGTTTCTTTTCTCTTTTTTCCTCTGTTTTTCTTATGTTTCCCTTTCCATGTTTTCTGTCTTCCTTCTCTGCCTTTTTCCTCTTCTCTATTTCTTTCTTCATGTAGTCTGCTTGTTTTTGTATGTAGTTACAACGTAGCTACCACGGTCTGCCCTTGCGCCCCGTGTAATAAATTGGTGATTTCAAAAAAAAAAAATGTCTAGTACCAGATGCTTCGGGTATGATGGATAGGGGCCAATTCTGCAGTCTCAATTGCATCTACTTTTGCCTCTCCACTCTCAATCCTTTTGGCTAAGTCCCACAGGTAGAAATCAATTAACACGCTACTTACTCTTCCCATATCTCGTTCGGTCCCACGTCCCCATCCTGGCACTTGTTGATTGCCATTCTGACCACCACCACCTTCCAGATCTGGATCGTCTATATTGGTTGAACCCTGTTTTAAGGACTGCACTATTTGTTCCCGCACCCGTTCAACAGCAATGATGCTCGCCGCACGCAAACTTACTTCTTCCCTACACCCAGGGGTCAATTCTGCACCTGATTGGAGCAGTTGCATCAAAGAAGAAGGATAATCTAGAATTCGTAAGTGGTGGAGGATTTGGGGCACGCGGTAATCGGCAAACATCGTCAATCCCTGTATACATGGTCCTAATGGTCCCGGAAAGAGTGGGTGAGAAACTGAGAAGGAATCGGGATAGAACGCGGCCCAGAGCTCTGCTGCAAGAATCTGAGCTCGTTTCCAAAAATGAACTGAGCGAAATGAGTATTGAAGTTGGGAACAACAGTAAATAATCAGTGCACACTTGTTCTGTCTTGGTACTGGACCTGGTCCCTGAACGAGGGAAATGTTTCAACGACCATTTTGACGAGGTCGAGGGCAGAACCTTGACCGTGATGTCGGCGGTGGAATTCATCAATGAAGCCTTTGAAAGAGCCTTCAAAGCTCTATTTGATTAATGATCAGGCACAAAATTTCATGTACCAAGAAGAGCATAAGGTGGCTCACGTTGCAGAGTATTAATCCATTCTCACGTATGATTCGTATTCGATCTCGAATCAATGGCATACTTTCGGTTGATTGTGGCGTCTGCCGGAATACATGCTCTATCAGAGAATCTGGACACGTCGTTTCTGAAGAATAGAATTCCGGGTTAACGAAAGGTACATCCTCGTCCCATAAAGCTATGTATTCCATCAGCCTAAGAAGAGAATAAGGTTCAAGTTAAGGGAAATAACCTCTGTCGAGTGACGCTACCAGACTCCAGTATCCCGTGAAGACTTGACGCCTTCCATCTGTTTTCTGCGCCTCTTCCCAGCTTGCATACCACTCGATGCCATATCTCTGATTTGTGCCCTCAAATGGAGACCAAAAGCTGAAATTGAGGGAAGATATCAGGAATACCCAGTCTAAAGTAGTCTTGGTTAGAGGGTTCGTTGGATCATAAGGCTCTGGTGGACAAATGTGCAGAGGGTGCGTCCGCCACGTTCTGGGTGTGTAGGAATCTTCCTCAAGCTTCCTTCTGATCTGTCTATCGTTGAAGCGGTTAGAGGAGTAAAGAGGTATTTTTGCTGTTCAGAACTTGACAGAAGTACATCAGATGAAAGCAAGCAGACGAACATAGTGTGCAGCAACCTTGATACCATCTGCGTTGACCCGTACGAGGTTCGTTGCCTGCAGAATAGAAGACACAATTAGTATCCGGTATTAATTCAGGTGTCATTAGCCTATCTTCTTACTCTGTAAGCATACTCGGAACTTTCCACGACAGGATTAGCTGGCGGCGATTTAGACTCTAGCTCCATTCAGACAGCAGATTTCTCAGAGTTAAGCCAAGTAGAAGGTATTGTTACAGGTAGACAAGATTTGAGTCAAAAATTGTGTGACCCTTTGATGACGTACAATCCAACATCTTATCTTATCTTGTTATAGTGCGTAACAGTTCAACACACTCGTCATGGGTGATTTTCCCCTCAAGTACCCTTTGACCATGCTCCTTTAAATCAGGCCTTAGAAAGAATGTAAGCCTGACTTTTTCTCTAACTCAGGAGAATAATACTACCTTGCCCAGCAACTAAGAAAACGAAGATCGTTATCATCTGAAAATGCCAAGCAATATAGAATCCACTCACTGCCCCACGAGTTTTCTATGTTTACAGGATGAGAAAAATCAGTACCTAAAAATATGTGTCAATTAACGGCACACCTGGGCGATACCGGAAAGTTGGTAAAAATTAGCCTCGATGAAACATAGCATACTATTTGATTCCATCCCACTGACAATCACTTGTTCCTTAAAGGGGAGTTTCTTGAAATCCTCTCCGCCGTACCCAGGAGGAGAATTTACTATCCGTTCTTTCGGCCTGGGCGATTCATACATAGACGTTGATTGTGCCTCCTCGCTTGAATAGTCAATATCTTTGTCTAGTGAACACGACCACAGTCGCTCAACTCGCCTTGTTGCTACAGGTCATTAACCACGGTCGGAGGAGCGAAGCTAGAAGGTAGCGGGATAGCTGATGGGAGACCCGATTTTTTCGGTAATTGAAGACATGAGTAGATGATGGATGGACAATACTGTGTGTAAATGTTTAAAAGCTTTGAGTTATCTGGGTCGGTGTTAGATGATTGGTGCATGACGTTATGTACGTCAAAGTCATTCTAATTAAGCGAGTTTCATATCTAAAAACACGAGGAGATAAATCACCCAAGTAGATATAATTCTTCATCAAGCTTCATGCATATTCTCATCGCTCGATGCAGTGTATTCTTGCTCTTGAGAATCGCATGGGTGACCACGTATCGCATCTCTTGCTCCAACTCCAGTACCATCGGCCGTCCAAGCATTCGTCGTGAGCCGAATAGGAATGAGGAGTCGGAAATCCTTGAAAGGAGATTTCTGATAGTCTGGAGGCGTCATCGAGAGCACGATGCAGTCCTCAAAATCAGGATCAGTCTGGGGAGTTCTACTGATGGCATGCTACTTCGGGGACAAACCTTGACGCTGATGCCTGCAGCTTTGAATCCACATACTTGAACCATATCGAAGATACCAATTTCCCCCGAGAGGACAGAGGTTGTCTTATCGTTGCCCTGGATGAATACCGTGAGCCGAAGCTCATAGTAAAGCTGGCATAAACCCACGAGATGATTATCGAATCTTCCTTCTCCGATGCAATCGACTCTCCACATATCCTCACTCACCCGTTGGCGGGCTGCATTCTTAAATCTCCAGAGTCTTTTTTATTTGATGCATAAAATGATATTAATCAGGCTTACCTGACGTTGACAGCAGTTTGTCTTAACACCTCGAGTCTCGTAGCGATTTTTGGACTTATAGGCCCAATTGTCGGAGCGAAAGGCAAGAACGCTGCGAGGCTAACAGGGGAGGACTCGATGGTGAGATAGAAGGGTATTCTCTGCGCAAAATAGAATGTCCTTGATTTTGGAATGTAAAATTTGACTACAATGTCCTGTAAATGCGATTGCTTAGCCTCTGAGATAATTTCGTAAGTGCTCCATTCGTCTAGGAAGCAGAATCCATTCGTAGATGTCCATTCCAAAGCACGTGGAAGCGGGGCGGAAGGGCGACTGCGAGGGTAATATAGGAACGGAGTACTGATGACCCTGTAGAAAGATTGAGCTATACAATACAAACTTTAGTCGAGATATCGTACGTCGTTCCGATGTGCAATCCAAGCGATTTCGAATTGACCAATGGAACCAAAGAAGACACTGTACTAGGCCTATTGATCAAAGCAGAAACAGAATACTACTTGGTCGCTACAAAGTGAGCAACTTTCCTACTGGAGAAGAATCAGGCATACCTCTATCCATGCAGTAAATCCTGGGATACCCTTCAGTTTGACTTTGAACGTTGGAGGTAAAGGCTATTGAAAATATTCATGAAATTACTGGCAAGAATGAACATAGGCGATAATCTCACATAGGTGACGCCGTCATTAGTCGTAAATGTGGTGGGAAGCATCAGCTGGAAATCAATTACCTTTGGGCACTCTAAAGAACCTGGTCCCTTGACCCAAAGTAATTTTGTATCGAGGACCAGCTGGGTAGTTGAATCTCCAGACTCTCCCAGTTCATGCACCTTCAAATACCCTTCGATCTGTCCTAGCTCGCTAGCATACGGTATTTGATTTACTCAATGGACAAACCATACCTTGATTTGAACACTATCCACACCCTCTGTCTTCACGTCATCCAGTTCGATAATACCCTTCACCAACCCACTAATCCCATATACAGGCGTTTCCACTCCCTCTTGCTGAGCGATCAAATTCAGCCTTGCATGCCCATGTTTGCTATGCTTGACAAAATTTCCTGTACCTCTCCTCAATCGTTCGTTGAATGCGACAGTTAGCTCGCTCTCGAATGGCCGAGAGGCATAGGATGGTGCACGTAGACTTGGTGCAGGCTGAGTAGTGTAGGAGATCAAGCTATGCGTTGACATCTTCCTATTTCCGAAGGGTATGGATCGAATTCAGTCGAATTCAGCTGAAGCACCTGAATGAGGCTGAGCCTGGAAGGAACTGGTTGTAGGTAGATAGGAATATGCCAAAAGATGATGTAAAAGGACGTGACCACAGTTCATGTGGACAGTTTCTGCGAGACTTTGCGGAGAAGAACCTGGATCACCACATGGATGTCCTCCCTATCCAGGTCTCAACTGAATAATCGTTCTCAGGACAGGCACCATGTTATTTCCAGTGTCCAAGTCCTCATCCATAGGACCATAAACTAGCGCGGAGCAAGGCATAGAGTGCAAATAATTAATCAATGTATCTGATTTTAAATAACAATACAACAATGCAGTAATAAGCGATAGATTAAACCATGAAGAGTAAACACTACGTTCCTCCCAGAGGACGACGAATCGATGCAGGCCCTTTACCTGTCCCTTCTGCAGGCTTCAGACGCTTGGCAAGAGAATCTTCGTTAGGAGTATTTCCTTCCTCGCGAGGCCGCTTAGCAGCGGCACCCATAATTGACATCCCTGCAACAGAGCCAGGAGCACTAGACGTAGTAGGTGTGGTAGTAACAACGGCTTGTGCAGGTGTAGCCCGCACTGGTGGAATTCTTGCTGCGGCTCCACGTGCTCCTCCCCTCCCACGGACAGGGGCGCCACCTCGTGGAACTCCTGTGTGGGATATACCAGCTGGGATGGAAGATTTCCGAGGAAGAGGTTGTCCAGGTTGCAAGGCAGGGGTCGCACTTGTCGAGGCTGTCGGTTGGGATTGGGTGTTCTGAATTGGTGGGACTGTTTGCAGAGAGGCTGCTGGTGTAGTGGCAGCAACGGGAGTAGTAGGAGGAGCAGCAATAGGCGCAGTTGCAACAGTAGCATCTTGCGGTAGAACACCGGTGTTCTTCCATTCTAGTATTTGAGCTTCAAGGTCCTTAACCCGCTTTTGTGCCTTCGCAAGTTGGGCATCCTTCAGCTTTCCTTTTGTCATCTGCTCCCTTCTACCACGCTCGACCGCCGACTCGATTTCTGCCTCGTGTTGAGCTTTGATCTTAGCATCATATTCGGCAATGGCGGCGTCAATGATGGGTTGTTTTTCGAAGTCAGTAGTGGCATCAGGGGTTTCCTTCTTCACGGCCTCTACGGCAGCACTCACAGCGGCTTTGAGATCCATTTCGTGTTGTTCAACTAGCTTCATCTGCAAGGCACTGAGCTCTTCCGTGTGCTTCTTAGCCAGGGCTTCCTTCTCTTCTACTGAAGAATTTGAGCCCAACTCGCCCTTCAGTTTCTCCACTGCCTCCGAGACAGCGTTAGCTTGCTGTGCAGCAGCTCGCTCGGCATCGGCTTGCTTGGATTTGAGAAGGTCGTGAAGACGAGCCTGGAATTTCTCCTAAACAGGCATTAGTGTCAGATCGGAAGCAAAAAAGATAGTCAGACATTCTGGAAACGAAGATTTTTGGCATCCTCAATTGCCTTGCGGGCATCTTCCATTGATGTCTGAAGCGATGTTAGGCGATTATACACAATGGGCTAACTAAACATACCTTCAGCTTCTCTGCAGCCTCGTCTCTAGCCTTAGCAAGCCCCATTTTCTCCTTTTCCCAAGCGCTTGCATCAACATCTTCTCCGCTGGCTCTGGTCCATTTTTCCTTCTCGGCAAGTAGCTCGTCTCGTTCTTTTGTGAGAGCGGCCTACCGAAACCTTTAGTGACTGGAGAGTAAAATAAGACATACTTACGATCTGCTCGGCTGCTTTTTCGGTAGCTTCTGCATTATTGGACGCTATACTTTCTGAATCACCTTTGACGGCCTGCTGTGCGTTAATTTCAGCCTCAAGCTCCTTTACACGCGCTTCTAGCTTCTCCTTCTCCTCCTTAATCTTGACATTCTCCTGTCGTGAGGCTTCCATTCGAGACTTGAAGATACTATTGTTCTTCTGCGCTGTGGCTTTGAATGAATCGAGCTATTGAAACTATAAGCATACAATTATGAGATTTCCTGAGAGGTTTACCCGAGTCATTGCGTCAGTGACAGCTTGTTTATGCTGAGCCTCAGCAGCCTCGAAGGCTACCTTCTTGGCCTCCAAGTCATTGTTCGAGGACTTCAAATGATCAATTTCATCCTTGAGAGCCTGGACTTCGGCAGGATCGATACGATCATACTACAATCTTTTCAATACATCTGCATACTTTCTAAAACTGACTTACCTTGGTCAGCAGCTGAGCACTACGCTCTTGCCACTTGCGAGACTCTTCTTCCAGACGTGTCAATTGGACCTTTGTGACATCTAACTCAGCTTGTGTAATGCGCATCTGTTCTTGGGTAGGCTCGAGCTCGCTTGTGACTTTCCTGAGTTGTGTCTCAAGTTCACGAGACTTCTTAGTATAGTTCTCGCAGTCGACACGAAGTGTGGCATTGCTCTCTCTGAGAATGTTGAGTTGGGTGATCCTCTCCACGAGTTCGGCATGTTGGGCAGCAGAGGCGGCATCTTCAACAGCCTTTTCGCGCTCCTGGGTGATAATGATTAGCTGACTTGCCTACATGAGCATTCAAACGGAAACCCCCACCTCGAAGAGGGTTGCTTGAGTCTCTTGTAATGATTTAGTTAAATGTTCAATCTGGCGTTTGAATCGAGCATTCTCATCGGAAGCGAGCTGCAACTGAAGATCAACAATGCCCTTCTCCCTGCGCAACCATGAAACAACAGATTGCAGCTCAGCAAGTTTTACATCTGAGTCTTCACCACCCGTTGCCTGTGCTTCGGATGTTGAACCGGCTGCCTGCCTAATGCGTGCTGCTTGCATACTGACGGACTCAAGATGCTGATGGAGGACGTTATTCTGTGTCGACAAATCCTTGTACCTGTAGAGTCAGATTTCATGATGAGCATTGAACCTCCAACTTATACATAAAGACTCGCCGAGTGTTAAGATCAGTGATCTCCTTGTCTAGCGCCTCCTTTTGGTGTTTCCAGCTACTCTCTGAAGCTGCGAGTTTTGCTTGGGCCGTCTCAGCCGCAGTCGAACTATCACGAGCTGCACTCTGAGCGATAGACAGATCCTTGCGAAGCGTCTCAATAGTTTGAATGGACTCGGCATGAGCAACCAGTTCCTTCGAGTAACGATCCTCGGCGGTCTGGCAAGCAAAGATTGGTTTGCGTCCAATAATTTATTCTTTCACGATAACATACCCTCGCACGCTGTTCTTGCGCCTTCAAATCCTGCTCCCACTTGTTCTTATTCTCCTCTGAATGCTTCTCGGATGTACTCATGTCAACGATTGTGCCCTCCAACAGCTTCCTGTCATCAGCCCAGGCCGCACGTTCTCTGTCGAATACTTGTTGAAGTTCCTGATACTTGGTTTTGATTTGCTCAAGTTCTTGTTGTAAGCTAGAAAGTTTATCTTCCAAGGATCTCTTTTCAGTCTGAAGCGCAGGTTAACACAAACGACCGCAAACATTAAGACTCTGACCGACCTCATGGCGAGCAACTTGAGCCTCAGTTGAAGCCTTATATTCGTCAAACGTGCTGCTGAGGTCTGATAATGCCTCCTCATTTGCTTTTGAAATCTCCTGATATTGTTGTACATGTTCTTTTGCATTCGCAAGTTCCATCTCAGTGACCTTGATCGCGGATCTGTCAGATAGTAACCACATCAGAACGAAACAACAAAGACGCCGAGGGAGAAAAGGAGCGCACCTTAGTTCAGCGACCTCAGCCTCCAACTGCTGCTCGCGCGACATGCTCTCATCCGTATTCTGCGGTATTACAACAGATCCAGTCCTCCGCTCGTAGACCGCCAATTTCTCCTCATTACCTTGTAGTCGCTTCTTCATATCATCGACCTTCTCTTCTAAGTGTTTCTTTGTCATTTCTGCCGCCAGGAGGTTTTCGCGATTACGAACATATTCTTCATTCTGTTTTTAGACAATTTGGAGTCTTAAACGGATTCCAGAAAGCTCAGACTTACAACTTTATCAAGGCGATTTTGGAGATCTTTGAGATCAAGCTCTTTTTGAAGTTGAAGATTACGGACGATGTCACGCTCGTGTGAGAGCTGAGCTCGGAGATCTTGCGTCTGGGTTTCAAGGATTTGGAGTTGACTCTCGAGCCGTCGGCGATCGTTTTCCCCTGACCTTTCAAGATCGTTGTGCATTTTCTGCACATTGGCTATGAGGTCGGACAAGTGTGAGCGATCCAACAATAATGTTCGGTTCTCTTCTAGGAGACGGCTTTGAGTGTTCTGAATCGGGAAATTTTCAATTTTTCACCAGGTTAGAGTTGACAACAAAGGAGGCGAACCTGCCAAATGTCTTTCTCAGCACGTAGGTTTGCATTCTCATTCCTAAGCTGTTCAATGCGACCAGTCGCAACCTGAAAGTCTTCTGTAAGACGGTTGCATTCGATATCAAGACGCATCCATCGATCCTGAAGCTGGTTGTTGCGTTTAGTGAGGTTTTCAACCTCGTGGAGGCGAAGGTCAAGTTGTTCCACGTGCATGCGACTGCGTTCTGTACAAGATGTAAAAAGGGGAACAAAGGTCAGAGTGATCACATACCGTTCATGTACTGCGACTTGGCCTCGGCCTTTGCAAGAGCAGCAGTTGCAGTTGTAGCTTCTCTCTGTGCCTGTACAAGGTCTTCTCTTAATTTCAACGTGTCTAGGCCCATCTCTGTTTTATATGCTTCAAATTGACACTGGATCTCAGCCAACTCTTTTGTGAGTCCATCCTGACTATCAAAGGAAGTACGATTCTCAATAGCCTGAGGTGCGACATCCACCGGAGGTACGACCATACCAGAACGAGCAACCATTGCTTTGAGGGCCTCCCGTTCCTTCATGTATGCCTGTATTACCTTCGTGTGGTGAGCTTTCTCCCTCTCCAGCGTAGAGGCAAGCTCTTGAATAGCCTCATGGGCCTCCTTAACGGCCTCTACCTGCTCGCGCTCCATCACGGCCTTGTACTCCTGCTCCTCGCTCTCCAGTTTTGTGCCCAGGTCACGCACAACAGACAGTAATTTCTGATTTTGAGCCTGTAATTCATTGATGTTCTTGAAGAGAACAAGGTTATTCGTAATAACTTGGTCAACAGCAACAGGTTCGATTTGCTCAAAATCTTCATCAGCAGGAATAGTGGGATCATCGCGACGGGCAATTTCTCGGAGGAGATTTTGTACCTGTCGCCCAAGGTCGTAAAGCTGCTGTTGGAGAAGCTTATTCTCAGCAGTGCTCTTGCTGTATTTCTGTGAGCTCTCTTGGGCGAGACGTGCTTGAGCATCTCGTTCAGCAATAACTTGAGAAAGCTGTTTTGCAAGTTCAGATGCTTCAGTCTGGAGTCGTTGGTACTCGGCGCGTTGTTGAGACAGGATAGGTGCCTGATGGACACATTTAAGTGAAAGAGAGGAATTGACGACGATACGATACTTACGCGTTCCTGTATCTGTGCGAGTACTTCCTGCAATGTCCTTTCCATATGATCACATTCCATTACCTTCTTGGCGTAATCCTCCCGAAGCTTGACGAACTCAGCGTAAACCTCTGTAAAGGTCTTTCCACTCTTCTGCGTCCGGCTTGCAATGGCAATCGTTGGGCTCAAACCCACAAGCCCATCATTGAAGAGGTCACCAGGGATGCCAGGAGTGCGGATGGGTGTAGCAGGCAAACTACTACGGCCAGTAATGGGAAGTTCTCCATGCCCCATGCCTTCAATAACAGTCTCAAGATTTTTGATCCGCTTTTCGGCTTGTTCCCGACCTCTCCTCTCCTTCTCGATCTCATCCTTCAGTGCCGCTTCTCGCACCTCAGCTTTCTGTCCGACGCTAGCCCATTCGTTCTCGAGGTTTTCAACAGTCTCCTTGACCTGCTTCTCACGCTCTTCCATAAGGCTAACCAGACGTTTAAGGCCGCCCGCTTCATTCGCGAACTTGATCTCTTGTTCAGCAAGTTGGCCTGTAAGATCCTGAACCTTGGACAAAGCTTGAGTGAGCTGATGAGATTGGGTGGAATGTGCGGATTGTAAAGCCTTGAGAGACACGTGAGTAGATTCAGCAGTCTGAGTGAGAGAATCGTGAGCAGCCTGGAGTTCTGTGAGCTGAACATGTTTCGTGCGACGATATTGGGTGAACTCGTCAATCTTTGCGTTGAGTTCATCACTGTTGCGCTTCGCCTCAGCCTGTGTGAGCTCCAGCTGTTGTGTGAGGGTATCAATGCTAAACTAAGCGACAGTGGATGAGTTGTTGTGAGAGTTAAACGTTTCATGTGGCAACGCACCTTGTTGGATGTCTCGGTTGAGCGAAAGTCACGAATTTGAGCGTCCAACTTTTGGTGTTCTTGCCGTGCCTCTTTTAAATTTGCACGAAGTGTTGTCACTTCATCTGCACAAACATGAGAAAAGCGCTATATATGAACGACTCAAAACCTGCCTGCTCTTTGAGTACCCTCTTCTTTGAGTCTGCTTATCACGCCAATGAGGTCACGTTTCTCTCGTTCAACGTTTTCAACACGGTGCTTCAAGGTCTCGGTCTCAGAAAATGTCTGTGACTGCGAATTCTGGAGCTCGGAAATGTCATTCTGGAGTTTGGACTTTGATACAGCTATCAAGTGATTGATTGAATACATAGATGTAGACATAGACAATTGTAACGCACCAAGTTTGTCGCGTTCCGTTTTCACTTTCTTCAACTCTTCTCGAGCTGTTTCGATCTGTGCTTCCATTTCCTTAATTCCTGTCTCCCCATCCTGTAATGCCTGGTCCAACTCAACATCCTTTTTCTCTACCTCTGCGCGTGCACTTTCCAAGTCATGTTGAGTTTCTTCAAGCTCTGATTGTTGGGCAAGTAGAATTCTGTACAAAGAAATGATTGCGTCGGGAGAAGGGGAGGTAACACTGGTGTCAGGGAGAAGATTGGAGAGCATAGCCAGGTCAATGTCGTCTGGCACAGATATTGTGATAGGCCCATCTGTCTGAGAGACCCCTTCCTGTGCCTTTCGTTTCTGACGTGTTTTCATCATCCTGACTGGCTTGCTTGCTGCCCGAGCTCGCTGTGGCAGACGGTGAAGTAGACCTCAAGGCGCTAACTTGTGACACAATGTCACACGTGCTGCTTAGTCATTTTTTAAGCAATTCCTTGTATGGTCCCTTCTGATTTCACGACATGGGTAAAAGCGCAAAATTGCATAAACGTGTGGTATGTTGCATTTGTTTTGATGTTCCGCCAAAAAGCTTACTCTGCTTACTGGTAGCCCAAAAAGCTAAAATCCTCCACTCATACCCTTGCTCAAAATCAGGTGCAGGACGCCGAGAAAAGAGCTTCGCGGCAAAGCAAGGCCACAACCACCAAAAGAGAGAAAAGAGAGAAACGGGTCCTTGGAGGTGCCGACTACGTTACACTCATGATGAGTGGTCGACGGAAAGCTCAATGCGAGGCAACCAAACTTCCTCAAGATCAGGGTACTTGAAGTCAGTTCAACGATTCATAATCTCCAAGTCAGTCATAGTATAGGATTGTGCTGTCGAGTTAGATGGTAACGGGTCAGAAAGTTCAGAGATAGTCTATGCCCCACTGGTTGCAGTGAGTCTTGATTTCGCCCATAATCAATAGCACACCGATCTTTCCGTCGGCGATGTTAATCGCAAGGCATCTTTAATGGAAAAATAAAATACAAAGTACGATACGTTCTATCAGCAGACAAATATCAAGATGAGATTGCATCCATGCCTAGTATTATATTATATAAGAATAATTACCTTACAGCATTTTTACAGCATTTTTATTTCATTCCAATAACATTATTAGAATATATTATTACGTGAATATAAATATAATAGTATACTTCACTCTTTTAGAAAGAAGCGAAGCGTCATTAAGATGTCCTTGTTTCTCGACTATGATCCGGACAGTAGCTGTAGCTCGCAGGACTGCAGGATATATTCTTCCGAGGCGTGGCTTCTCAATAACTGGGCCACTGCAGAACAGCCTGCAGACCACTAACCTTCCCATTGTCAACAAACTTCAGTTCATTAACTCAGTGACCAGTTCTTCAGCCCAAATACCGTCTTACCGTGTGCTGGACGGTGTTGGAAAGCCAATCGAGTGTGCAGAACTTCCAGAGGTGAGTTTTTGACAGATATTGGACCTTGAATTTAGTATCGACTCTTTCAGTAGATCGACAAAGTGTTTGCACACCGTTTATATGCAAAGATGCAGTTACTTCCCGCCTTAGACAACGTTTTGTACAACATCCAAAGGCAAGGCAAGATTTCATTCTATGTGAGTACAAATGTAACAAGCTTTGTGGTGTACTATATGCAAACTCCCCAGATGACATCCGTGCGCCCCTGGTCATATTAAGCGTATACTGTGAAGCCTGATAGCTCATGTAGCACGGTGAAGAGGCCACAATAATAGGCTCTGCAGCGGCTCTTGCGAACGATGATGAGTGAGTGCAGTGCATTCTGCCATAAGCTGATCTTATAAGCTGATCTTGCTGATCTTACACTCTGTAGGGTCTTAGGTATCTTATACTTTCCAACAACATTGTTGTACAGCTAAATAGAGGACAGGTCAATATCGTGAAATGGGCGTTCTCCTCTGGCGCGGCTTCACAGTTGACGACGTAATGGCCCAATGTTTCGGGAACGAGAACGACAAGTCAGGAAAGGGTCGACAAATGCCTGTCGTACGTCGATACCTTGTATCAACCATTCGAATTACCTTATGGCTCTTCCAAAAATAGCATTTCGGATCTCCAGAACTCCACTTCCATACCATCTCTTCAACACTTGCTACTCAGATACCCGCTGCTGCCGGTGTGGGATATGCGCTGAAACGCGACCCTGAGCGTCGCTCGAAAAACATTGCTGTGTGTTACTTCGGAGAGGGTGCCGCGTCCGAAGGAGGTGTGTGTATCTCTGTTGGACCTGAGGTTGCTTCTCAACAAGGAAAAAGATTTTCATGCTGGATTTATGCTTGCGTCGACTGTACCTTCGCCCACCTTGTTTATCTGCCGCAATAATGGATTTGCAATCAGTACACCTTCCACGGAGCAATACTATGGTGATGGCATTGCCGCCCGGGGACCAGGGTATGGTATAGACTCGATACGTGTTGACGGAAATGACATTCTTGCCGTCATAAATGCTGTGAGGGAGGCACGGAGACGATGTTTGGAACAAGGTCGTGCAGTGCTAGTTGAAGCCATGACCTATCGGTACGCTCCGGAAAAGCATTATCAGTGGCTTACGAATACAAATATAAAATACAGGGTTGGCCACCATTCAACTTCAGACGACTCCTTCGCCTACCGAGCACGTTCTGAAGTTGAGGGTCATAGGCGCATAGATAATCCATTGATACGTTTTCGTCTCTTTATGGAATCTCGCGGATGGTGGAATGAAGAGGCAGAGGCCAAGCTTAAAGCTGACCTCAAAGCAGAGGTAATGCAATGCTTCAAACGTGCCGATGCACTCAAACGTTGTGAACTTGGAGAACTTTTCACTGACATTTACGGTGGAAAGGAACCCTGGAACATCGTGAGTGTGATTTTCTCTGAGGGTGTTTCGATTCCCTTACGCTGGTTTCATGTGGCCCAGAAAGAGCAACGGGAGGAGCTCACTCGGTTGCTCAAGAAATATGGACAAGTATGGGAACCATGGTGTTCCGAACTTTCAAAATTTAAGAACAATGGAAAGGATCTATTCGATAAATAATAACAGAGGTTTGTCCCTTGATTTAGAGATAGTAACTATTCATCCACTTGTTGAGCTTCACACTACTTAGTATCTCTATCAGTGTCCATTCGGCCTGCCATTAATGTTCCTGAACTACAGAAAGGCAGAGAAGCATACGTTGGGCAACTTAAGCTATTCAATACTCCAACAGGATTACCAAGTGCACAAGAGGATGTCCCTAAGATGTATCCCTTGGAAGACCATTTGATCTACCACGACAATCTGAGAAACATTAGTCAATATTCAAGCTGCAATCGATGCCATCTTTCTGCTCCCCATTTCTTTTTGTAGTGAATATGGATTACTATTTATTACTATTTTCGCCTCACCATTTATTCTTCTTGATGATTTTATTATGTAAATCAGCACTAACTGACACACAGTATGCTTCTATTTAGTCTTCTTTGCAGTTCCTTATCAATACTAGCTGTCTCTGTAGACAAATCTGAATCTGGTCGAAATATTGCTCAGTAATAGAAAAACAAATGAAGTAACATAGTTCCCGTCAATTGATTGAATCTAGCACAACCAAGTTGATATATGAGTTTATAAATCCACCGCACCACCAAAATAAGGAGAATTTCTTCCAGATTTATCATTTTCACGGTTACAGACAGACAGATCCAAAGGCTTTCAGTGTCCATGACCAATCAAGTTGCCCAGACATAAGGGCATAACAGTTCCAATCACAACTAGAAAGAGCCTTATACTAGGCTTAAGTTCTTGTGTCTCTGGTTGGTGCTGAGATGTAGGTTGAAGAACTGTCGCAACATAAAGGAATGTGCCGCCCTAGCCATGGAAGGGAAAGAGCAAAAAAAAAGAATACGGGATTAGTAAGGTATCTATGAGATCGATCAAGTGAAAGAGAAAACAAAGTAGGTTATAGATCAGCGGGATGAACTTGGACCTGAGCTTACAGATATGAGAAGGGCTGAACCAACCAGCTCGTTGCTGCCGGCGAGACCAAAGAAAGAGAGAAGAAAGAAGGTGGATACTGCTCCTAAAGGAGTCGAAGATGCGAATATTGCAAGATGTTTCTTGCAATCTGCCCGGGGGAGATTTGTGCTCAAGAGTGACACTGCAAATGCCATAGAAGTAGGTGCTACAAATTGAGGAGGGGGGGGAGTGCAATAAGCACAAGAGTTTCAAGTGGTTGCATTGGGGCTGTGAAAACACTTCACCTTTGTGGAAGAGCAACGCCAGAAAAATAATCAGAGATATCCCTTCCGAATTCTGAGATGAAGCCCCTTCAAATGCTGACACACCAAGCGCACATCCATCAGCCATACCATGGATTATGAGGCCAATAGTAAACGGTATCGCCTTCTGCTTCGGAAGTGCAATAACCTGATTTGCCACTGGCCCGCGCATGTTCTCAGCGGTCCGTCTCTCTGAGTGCCCGTGTTGGTCAGTCTCAAGTTCTCCGAGCTCTGCATCAAACTCCAGTTGTGTCCCTCCACCACGGGTGAGATCAGGTCCATGATTATGATTCCCAATCGTAAGATGTTCGACCACCATCATGAGAAGGAAACCGATTATGAGGTTATTCGCAATATAAAACCCCAAGGATTCAAGACGGTCTTTAGCAGGTACTGCCAGCACCTCAACCCCTCTGCACTCAAAACCCCCGATACACAAGGTCAGTTGAGTATGTATCAATAAGTTATGACATACTCTGGAATAATTATGCCCAGTGCAGTGCCAATAAGTAGGCCAGGGGCTAATGCATTCAATATATTTAAATTTTTTCCTGTGAGATACCAGAATTTTTCAACATTTCTCATGCAGCTCAAGTCTTTTACGCACTGGAGATTGATGCAGACAACGGAATCAGGCCACACACAAAGGATGAGATACCCAAGGCACCTGCCATGATAAGGAGCACGGCAGACATTGTATCTACCCAGAAATCCTCAAAGTCAAAAAGCAATTGGACGAGCCACCGTGATCTAGCTTTTCCCACGTGTTCTGGGAGGGGCTGCGCTCCAATACTCTCCAATTTCACAACACTGTCACCCATTGTCTGCATGTACTCAGTTTCCGTGGCTTGCCTGATTGAATGGAAAATGTGGATGTTGGGTTTATCTTCTTATTCCTGACTATTTGTGATAAACATCATACCTGACTGCAAGCCATATCCTGCAGCTTCGTACACATCCACACAATATACTTAGACCCTTGTATGTAGTTCTACACTGCCGCCTCCCTGGTCTGATCGCATCTGAGTGCACGTGACTCAGTCCGACATCGCGCACGGCAGTCTATTCAGCGTCAACAGTCGCTCTTTTCTTCTTGCCTTGCATCATGTCAGATTTATGTCCTCCTTATGCCCCGTTTTTTGGATTTGCAGGTGTTTCTGCAGCGGTGAGCGAAACAGCTGGTCTGGAATGCTGGCAATTTTGACGATCCCATGCTTGGTAGATGATATTTAGTAGTATGCTCACCACAGACCAAACACAACTCGATAGATTCTCATGATACACTTATTTCAGCTATTGGTGCCGCAGTTGGTACGTCAAAGGCTGGTATTGGTATTGCAGGATTGGGCACATTCAAGCCAGAGCTCATTATGAAGGTGCGCTCATCCGGATTCTCTTGTTCTCGTATACCTCTCTTTAAACATGTATAATTCTAGTCCCTGATCCCTGTCGTCATGTCCGGTATCATTGCAGTCTACGGCCTTGTCGTGTCAGTCCTCATTGCTGGGTCTTGTAAGTAACATCACCACAATATCATGCTTTAGCTGCTTTAATTACGTTTTGAACAGTGACACCCAATGGCTATGCGCTTGCTGCGGGATTTACACACCTAGGTGCAGGACTTGCATGTGGATTAACTGGTTTGTCTGCCGGGTATGCCATTGGTTATGTAGGGGATTCGGTACGTCAAACTTGTAGTTTGTTCAAGTAATGGCACTCACACTTCCTTCCATACCTTCAGTGCGTGCGAGCTTTCTTGAACGAATCAAGGGTCTTTGTTTCCATGGTTCTTATCCTCATCTTTGCGGAGGTACTGGGTCTCTACGGGTGAGTTACCCTCTTTACACGCCCTCTCATACTGATTTTTGTCAAGGCTTATTGTTGCTCTAATTATGAACACAGCCACTATTGATATGCCATGCTAATCAATGTATCACCTGCTTGTCGTATACTTCTGTTAATATCACCCCTTTTCTCGAAACTTGGATGCCATTCCTGAACTTCGTTGAATAATGTCAAATGACATTGATGCAAAGGTCGGTAGCGTCAGCTCAACCCAAGACTCACCCAACTGAACAGTGAAAGGAGGTTGGCAGTTACATTCTCTCCTTAACATTGCCCGGTCCCTCAAGTCGTTTTTTGCCCTGAGAGAGAAAACATGGGTTTATTGCCAGACAGATAAACTGATCTAGGAAACACTCATTTACAAGTCGGACAGGTGTAATACAATGCAGAAAGGTGTGTGATAATGCTCTTTCAGCCATTTTCTAGTGAATCGATTCTTTTTCGGATCTGGCCTAAGGATTGATATGTCTGGGTCAGCGTTCTTCCGAGAAAAAATTATCGTGTAGATGTGATGATGCAATTCAGACTAACGAAATCAACAGAGGACCCTCGTACAAACGGAAAGCATGGTCAAGGTAGAGGGCACAAGCCACGTACGACCCACCAATGTCTTTGAACATTCTCAAACCAGATACTGCGTTACGTGGGTCCTTACGCGATACTACTCACAATATCATGCTCGACAGATATATAGGACATACACATGATACGGAAACGTAAAAACTTGTCAGTATACAAGCTGAGATGCGAAGTGACGAACGGATTAGAAAGTCGTTTTTGAAGACCTAAACATGCAAGACATGATATCTCTCTCAAGTCATAATTGGCCTCAGTGTGTAAGTTTGAATACTACCTCCTTCGAATCTCTCCTCGAATCAGCCGACAAATTGGAGCTTGAGGAGTGAGTGATAACATCTTGTCGGACATTCACCTTGTTGATCAATATCATCAGTGGCTTCATGATACTTTGTGTGCTTTTCTCCTCAGGACGTCAAGCCCATGCCCATTGATGGTTCAGTTCATCGTGACATCCTCTCTCAGAAGGTCACCGACTCTCCTTCACTTTATTTGTATAGAGAACGAATCTAGTCCCCGTTCCCTTGTTTATATCATGCCTTTGTCGGGGTTCCTCTGGGGACTCCACAGTGTTGTCGCTCTGTAAGTTGATTGTTCGATCGGTCATGTCCAATCACTCTGAGAGATGTCGTATGTTCCCCTCATGGTCGACGTTGGGGTTCGCAACCGTCGAACAGTAAACCAACAACACCGGTCTGCCTGCTTTTGGATAGAATGGCTATGAAAATCTGTCAACATATCGTGCTACATCCAACGTATTAGAGATTGCTACGATACTCGGGAGAGCGGCCTACCCGGTATTCGAAGTCGATGATTTCTGCCTGGTGCAAGTACAAATTAGATAACAATGAGTTCGCGCTCTGATCTACATTTGAGTCGAGATCATGCCTTGAGAGACCGATAGTCCAGAATTAATATAATTAAGTACAACAAACGATATGGAACAACACAAAATGAAAGAATTAACTAACGCCTTCGTCGAGAATGGTCTGAGTCACTTGAGGAGTTATAGCTACGCCGCCGCTTCCGGTCGCGTGAGCGGGACCTTGTAGAATGGGAGACTGATGAGCCTGAGTCGGATCCTGACGAAGAGTCAGAATCAGAGTCAGAATCACCAGAACTTGAATCTGAGTCTGAGCTAGAGTCAGACTCTGAGTCCGAACGAGACGACATGGAGGTCGACCTGGATAAAAAAGCGTGAGGTCACAAGCATAAGTGTAGGGTAGGGGGTGATACAGAATGACACACCTGGCACGCTTGCGCGATGAAGCAGCTTCTTTCTCTTTGATATCCTTTGAACGTTCCTTCTCCTTCGCCTCAAGTATTTTGTCAGCTATTCCCGTCCTGTGCAAGGAATTAGTAGTGTGCCAGACGCTTTAGCACGAGCCGTACTTTGTCTTGAACTCCTCGGGAACTTCAACACTCGGCTTGCCTTGAGCCTTCAATTTAGCAAGAAGTCGAGGATTTTCCAACTGTTGCGTGCGTGAAGGACGTGAAATGTAGGGTCGCTCATACTTGCACTCGTAGATGAAGTGTCCTGCATTACTTGCATCAGGGCCAACTCATCTTCAAAGGGGAATACAAATGACCTTTTTGCAAGCACTTCTGGCAAGTGGTCGAAGAAGTTGCACGTGGCTGATTTGTGGATCGCTTATGAGGGGCATATTTCGACATTCCAGACCACCGTGCAAGGTGTTCCTGAGGAAACGAACAAGTTAACGTGGGAAACTGACAAATATATATAGAACCCAACATATCATATCATTACCGAACTCGAAAAGTCTACTAGATGATATTTATGGATTACCACTTTATTGAATTATGTAATAAGGGGAAATATGCCAAGACAGAGAAATTTGTTGAGGAAATGAAGGCAAGGAATAGGCAAGGCTCATTGCTTCTTTCTCTCATACCACCATCTTGTATGGTAGTGCCCATCAGAGAATTAGCGAATACACTGTTTCCTTCCCCTTTAAACCATCAAAGTAATCAACTGATGCCTTCTACATCTCAACAAATGGATATCGAAATGAACAGGACCAGAGGTCAGTCTATATCCTCTAGCCCTAAATCATATAGGAACTCCTCTGTACTCTCCAATGCATCGTCCATAGATTATGTGGAGAGAGTCAAAGCTCAGGCCAACATTCCTATGTGGGTTGAACAGATGGATAATGAAAATCCACAAACTCCATCCCTTTCATATACAACTGTAAAAGAAGAAATAAGCAACTCTGCAAACACAGTGCTTGTGAACAAATCTATGCATATTCCACATACTATTGAAACCATCAACTCATGTACTCCCCAAACAGAAGTAAACAACAATCCAACTATCCCTCAAGGTATAAAGCCATCCATAATTCCATACAAAGTTAATCAACCTGTAGACCTACAATTGTAGGATAGTAGCTTCTGCCCAATTTCTATTTTTGGAATGAATGAATATTTAGAAGGTGATGCTAGAAACATCTCTTATTCACTACTCAGAATAGCTGTTTTTATCAAACAATAAAAGTTGGAAGATAAAATGGAAAAAGATATTTTACTTAAATCTTCAAGTTTGGTTTTGCTGCTTGGGAATTCCTAGTGGCCATTTATGAGGTAGGTTGGGACAAATTACCAGTCAATAAAAATCAAAGATCATTCAGGCAGTGTATTTCAGCACAATTTGACAAAATGCCTACCAAGTCTACAAATAACTTGAACCAAAGTAACATATCAAAAGAAAAGCAGACTAGCATCTCTAGAATTCCCCCTCCTATCTCTCCCAGACCTAGCATGAACATCTTGGTAAAATCAAAATTTTTCAAAAGTCAATCTTCACCAAAAAGATCTCAGTCAAATAATCTATCTTATACCCAAGCATCTAAAGCTAATGTTAAGAATATTGTAAAAATCAAAGATGTCTTTCCAAAACTTTCTGCTAACAAAGTCTTAGAGATTCATTAAGTTATCAACATGTTGAACCAAAAAAGTAAACCAAGATTCAATATGATAACTCAAAGTCTCTCAAGAAAACAGATCATTGTTCCTATAGGATCAAACAACATCAAAAGAATAATAATTCAAGCTAATGCCTACATCTCTAATATTAATAGGCTTTTAAAGGAAGTAAAGTCTGAAATCTCTGCCAACTTTATTTATTTTAACAACAAGGGAATTCATATTACTATCAACAAAGTAGTTGCTACTTTCAACTGGAATAATATTATTGAAAAATTTATGAAGGACCTAAACAAAGTAGACTCTAATGATATTATAAGCTCAAGACTTCCCTAATCCAAGTCTTATTTGAAAATCCTTGACATTCCATATTTCATCAAGGATATCAACCTTCCCATTTTCTCTGACATTGTTAAGAGTATTATCAAATCAATACATGTTTTCAATAACATAGTTCTAGCCTCATGCCCACATATTATCAAAGCTTCTCCAAAATTAGACATGGTGGTTATTTGAATTGATATTTGAAATTTTTAGAATGGCTCAAATGCTAAAATACTTATTAATAGGTACTTCAACATCAGTAGCCATATTGCAACTATTAGAGACACAAACATGAGCCCTAGCATTTCTCAATGCAAAAATTGCTGGAAGTGGGAACATACTACTTTTGTATATTGCATACATAGTGCCAAATGTCTGAAATACAATGGATTACACAAATTGGAAACCCATAGAGATATGGCTTGGTGTTGTAAAGCTAACTTTAAAACAAACCCTTCTAGACTGGAAACTCTGAAAGAAGACCTGTGTTTGTATATATTCAAATATACAAACTGCAAAGGTAACCACCAAGCAGACAGTTATAACTATTCTTTCTGGAAATATTCTTTCTAGAAACATAGGTCTAACCAAGATTGACATAACAAGAAGTCACAAGAGCTCTGAGAAATCAGTGTTAATTCAATTTACTTAAGTATAGATAAGATCAAACAATGATTATCAAAAATTTAAAAGTCTTTTCACAAAATATTCATAAGAATTATCTTCTCACTGAACTCATAATAACAAAAATGTCAACATTATATTTATTTAAGAACTCCCTTAGTCCATCATTTGGACCATTTCTAGCTTGTCATTTAAAGAAGATGAAACAATCATTGGCATCTTCAATCACCTATTAGATCACATTTTCAAGATATTTAGTCAACAAAAATAATTATCCTAGAATCATCAGATACATCAATGCTAAACTCTCTCAATTATGATTTTCACTTAAGAAGAATATTATGAATTACAAAGATATTAATCTAATTTCTTTCTTTAATTGTGGCTTTATTTGCTTTGTCATTAATGTCTATTCTGATGATCAGCAAAATATCTTAAAATATCTAAAAGATATTGAGATAAATCTTGGTAATATTCTTATCATAATAAAAGACTTGAATATCAGGAATAATGATTGGAACTTGTCTTATCCTTACCATTTTGTAGATGCTAATACACTTAGGGAAATTGATTCTTTTGATCTAGGTTTATCTAGATTTATCAATCAAGTTCCAATTAGATATACTGACAACCCTAACAAATCTAACTCAGTCATTGACTTGATGTTTCTTTGAGTCAATTCAGACAAACTAGATATACATATTATTCTATCTGACCTATGAAGTTCTTTCAATCACACTCCTTTAATGGTTGACATTTTCATTAATAAGGAGTCTATTCAAAACAAACAACAAACCATTATTAAGAATAGTAAAGAAGAGAAAGATTTTATCAATAAGCTTAAAAATGAAGTTGGTAATCTTGATACTACTAATATCTCTGATAGCAAATCACTTGAAAGATATTATAAGATGAAAGTGTGGACAGACTTTAGAGTTAGGGTTAGAATAGATAAGATATAGTAGTAGTATTATTATTAGTCTATGAAGAGAGAAAAGGCACATGACTAGGAAGTCACATGACATGATGTCATAAGGCCTAGAATAGTCTAAAGCAGTCTGGAAGGACTTAGGGTCTAAAAGGATTGGGAAGAGTTTAGAGAAGGAGTAACATCAAGGGACATAGGTTTCTCATGGTGTACACATGGTGTATGCATGTATGATGGAGATTAAAAGAGTATGATGTCAGAGCACATATATATGGCATGTTGGCCTTGAGGAAAACATATGGTGAATGAGTAATGGACATGAGGACAGAGCATGGATATTAGGGTAGGACAATCATAGCATGGATCATGGATAGATATATAAATAGTTGGTAGAATACTGTTGTGGTTCCTTGTCAAGTTCTCTTATGAATACACAACTTGTGTTCCCCACTGTTATAAGACGAGAGTGTGGACAGACTTTGGTAGGGTTAGGGTTAGGACAGAGATAGGACAGTAGTAATTATTAGTCTACAACAGAGGA
>Ga0157368_1000280_pt1 | contig 24310 bp, 33 predicted proteins | sample AttbisABBM3_FD_113146 | JGI IMG/M metagenome (GOLD analysis project Ga0157368, IMG submission 113146) | Fungus gardens microbial communities from leaf cutter ant in Botucatu, State of São Paulo, Brazil - Atta bisphaerica ABBM3 | ecosystem: Host-associated > Fungi > Mycelium > Unclassified ...
GCTCGTGGCAGAGCTCTACGAGGAACTCCAGAGTCTACCCATTGGCGAGTCGAGCATGTTGATAGGCCTTAGTCTGGGTACAAATGGGCAGAACATGCTCAATGGCATGAATCTACGGAAGAACATCTACAACGACGTTCTATCAAATCTCCGCCTTGTTGTTATCGAGAAGATGGTAAAACCAGAAGAGGTGAACTACAATTTTCGGGCCATTGGCGAGGTCTTATGTTGTTATCTAGGTCCTCATCGTTGAAAACGAGGAAGGAGAAATTGTTCGGGAGTTTATGAAGGAGACCGATACCATCGTGCTATACAAGTCCATGAGGGAGCTTCTTGTTTATCTCACCCATTTAGACGTCTCAGACACAGAGACAATCCTCACTGAGAAGCTCGCCAAGCAGGTTGACGGGTCGGAGTGGTCTTGGAACAATCTCAACACACTCTGTTGGGCCATTGGTTCAATATCGGGTGCCATGAGTGAGCTTCCTCCTTCATCTGTTTTCTCGATATCAGGTTTATGAAGAGCTATAGATGAGGAAACGGAGAAACGCTTCTTGGTGACAGTTATCAAGGATCTACTAGGTCTTTGTGAGATCAAGCGTGGTAAGGACAACAAGGCAGTTGTGGCGTCAGATATCATGTACATTGTTGGTCAATATCCGCGCTTCCTCAAAGCGCACTGGAAATTTTTGAAGACAGTTGTCAATAAGCTCTTCGAGTTCATGCATGAGACTCATGAAGGTGCGCTGACAGTGTGACCCCTTTGACGTTTGTTGAATCCTTTTTGTTCTGCAGGTGTCCAGGATATGGCTTGTGATACCTTCATCAAAATTGCACAAAAGTGCAGGAAGCACTTCGTGATGCAACAAAGTGGAGAGTCAGAGCCATTTGTGGACGATATTCTCCGTTCATTGCATCGAATTACTGTCGACCTGGCTCCTCAACAAGTAAAGATCTAAACAATATTCTTTCAAGTCATTGACAAAGGTTTTTTAGGTACATACATTCTACGAAGCCGTTGGCTACATGATTTCCGCCCAGCCCAACAAGCCACAACAGGAGAAGCTCATTGTCAAATTAATGGACCTCCCAAACAATGCTGTGAGTGATGTCACTTGTCATGTTGCCCCGGTTAATTGCCACTTCAGTGGGATTCTCTCATGGCTCAAGCGTCCCAGAGCCTCGATGTTCTCTCGAATCAGGACAATATCAAGATCCTTGCCAATGTCATGAAGACCAATGTATCTGCTTGCTCCTCTATCGGCAGCTTTTACAGTCCGCAAATGATGCATATATTCTTTGATATGTTAGGTCTCTACAGAGCTGTCAGTAGCCTCATCAGCGAGGCTGTGGCCAAAGAAGGTTCGCATCCTCCATCGCTTATTACTCCATTCTGACCATCCTTTCTAGGGGCTGTCGTCACCAGAACACCGAAGATCCGGCAGTTAAGGACCGTGAAGAAGGAAATTCTCAAACTCATGGAAACCTATGTCAAAAAAGCAGAAGACCTCGACACTATCACCAGCAATTTAATCCCTCCACTCTTGGACGCTGTTCTCAGCGATTATAACCAAAATGTTCCTATGGCCCGTGATGCAGAAGTCTTGAACGTGATGGCCGCCATTATGATTCGCCTACAGGTGAGTTATCTCATGACCATAACCTCTCGGTGTCTTACTTCTAAATCAGGGCCTCTTGACATCCCAAGTCCCCCCAATTTTAGATGCTGTCTTTGAACCGACGTTGAACATGATTAACCAAGATTTTGCGGAGTTTCCCGAACACCGTGTTGGATTCTTTAAGCTACTCCGCGCAATCAACCTCCATTGCTTCCCAGGTCTAGTATTGCCAGCAATTTACCTTTCATTGGCTAACAAACCTCTATAGCGTTACTTGGGGTCCCTCCACGTCAATTCAGGTTATTCATGGACAGCATCGTTTGGGCGATCAAACATACAATGCGTGACATTGCGGATATAGGCCTTAATCGTATGGACTGTTGCGTCTTTTATTTGTATACTAATCTTACAGGCACTTCAGTTTGTCTGGAAGTCGTAAACAATTTCGCCAATGCCGCGGATCCGGCGATTACGAATGCATTCTTCCAGCAATACTATCTCAATATCTTGCAAGATATCTTCTTCGTCTTGACAGACACTGACCACAAGAGCGGCTTCAAGTTCCAGAGTGCTTTACTTGCACGCATGTACCAGCTTGTCGAGCTTAATGTCATTCAAAACCCCCTATTCGATCCTGCGGTTGTTTCCGATTCCAACATGACTAACTCACTATTCCTTCGGGAATATGTTACTAACCTACTCAAGACCGCTTTTCCCCATGTGCATAAGTAGGGTTCCTGTCTACATTTTTTTTATCTACGGTGCCTAATTTATCTCATCTAGCTCGGAACTCCAAATATGTGTCGGTGCTCTTGCCGAGTATCATAGTGATTTGAACCGCTTTAAACTAGCACTTCGCGATTTCCTCATCCAGCTTAAGGAGTTCTCAGGAGATGACAATGCCGAGCTGTATTTGGAGGAGAAGGAGGCGGAGAATGCAAGGAAAGCAGAACTTGCCCACAAGCAGGCCTCGAAGATCCCTGGCATGCTCAAACCAAATCAGATAGAGGATAAGGACGAGGACATCAACTGATTTCGGTGGAACGGTATCTTATTTTCTGTGTTAACCATTCGTTCGTGTTCGAACCTTATCCATTTGATCCTTTCTACCCTTGTTTATTACGGCCCTCTAGTGGTCCTGCTTTCGGGCTCGACTCTCGTATGATAATCTCATGTACTTTTAGCCATAATGTAGAACATAAGTCGTAAAATCTTCCGAATGTCAATGATTAACTATGAATGAATGTCACGAGATAACAAGCTTGATGGTTATCTTTCGCTGAATATCCTCTCTTGTCCCGATCCACCAGCCAATCTGTGGCGCTGCTTGTAATATGTTCAAAAAGCATGTCTTTCCTGTATTTCTTGACCTCTGATAACTGACAGTTACTCGGATGGGGCTGCAGATTCACACCTACCTTGGACGTTTCCGGGCACACTCCCGTCAAATCTTCAGTGCAGCGTTTGATCAGAAACAGTATTCTTTCGCAGTGGAAGATAGATGCCGAGACGCTAGAGGCTATATGGCCGAAGAAGGAAGGGTTGGTGCTTGTCAAATGGTCAGTCACTCATTAAGGGAGATGACTCGGGACCCCGGGGCCACTCATTTTCATTCTTCACGCATAGCAGAGACCATATTTCAGTGTACACGGTGAAACAAGAGCCCGTATTCTTCCAGCATTTTGATGAATTACTTTTTCCAACCTTGAAATTGCTTCATCAATGTACGTGGATCCAGAAAGGAACCTCCTCCCCGATGTTCATTTAAGACCCCCAATGCTCATTCATACCACTTTGGTATCGTGTGTCACGATGGGTCTTGTTGTTGTCCACATTGCAGATCCGTACATTCTACCTTGTGTAAGGATTGATCGAGGAGCCATTCGCTTTGTCCTTGCTGGTGCGCAGATAATGTGTCCGGGACTTACGTCAAAGGGAGGTGGATTACCTCCTGCCGAAGTGGCCCTTCAGGCCGGCACTCCGGTCGGGATCTTTTCAGAAGGGAAGGAACATGCTGTTGCAGTGGGAATTACAAAAATGGGAACAGAGGACATGAAGAAGGCGAATAAGGGCGTTGGGGTTGAAACGACGACCTACTTGGGTGACGACCTTTGGGTCCTCAAGTCTCTGTGAAAGTGTGTTGTTGGTTTACGCAGTCAGTTGCAAATCTGAGCAAGCTGGAATTGACATGTATATTCTTTTATTGTCCTAATCACATAGGCTCTTCCGCTCTTCGATTTTTGAGAGTTTAATGGAAGGCTTCTGGGATGGATACAAGCACCCGATTTGGGGATTCCTTGAAAAATATAGCAAACCTGTTCTGTTAATAGCACGTCGTTAACGCATTGTGTCGTGCAGGCCCCCTCGCCCCCTCTGAAGGACAGAAGAACATGTGGACCATGGTTATCTTGCTCGAGTGACATCTAAATGAATACCCTAAAACGTGTTCGGACGTATGTTGGTGAAGCCTGCACCCTACTTTGAGTTGAGCGCTGAACTGGTTCATCATTTTCCGAAAAGGGATCGATATTATTATTTCTAAATTGATTGTGCTATATTGATATTCATGAGAGAGGAGGAGAGTTCTGAAAATAATATCTGTCATGAGCGACTCTCCTGCCGGTACCTCCGCTCCTTCCTTTTCTTACATCGAATTTGCACCAGCCAGGTCGCGAAAGAAGAGAAAAGATAGGACTCAGCGACAAGAACCCACTGTCACTCTAATTCAAGGGATCAGGAATGAAATGGCACACTGCGATTGGTTCTCACAATCCCAAAGTCCGTCTTTTTTTTTTTCAAAGTGACAATGCATTGTTCGTTTGAAAACAGTTAAGCTTACTGCTCTCTCCAGGTATCGTAAAGGAGGCTCTCAAATTTCGATCTGTGAAACCTTCTGTTTCAGTACTCTGCTTGGGTCTAGGGAGCCCCTCTGCCTCTCCAAACTCCAGAGCACAGCTCTCATTCCTGATTGAGCTATGTGCTGCGCTCGATATTGTAAGTCAAGAAGAAAAAAAACGCGCCGTTAATATCGCGCCGTGAATAACCCCCGATTTCTTTTTATCATAGGATCATACGAGTGTATCCATTTATGATCCCATTTTCACACCACAAGACCTTCAACTTTTCGAATGGCTGCATTTTCAAATACTTCCAGTACGTTCTCTTATTGAATCCCTGAATCTCCTGAATCCCCAAACTGCTTTTTTACCCCGTGGCTGAACCTCGGCACATCGACTTAGAACGATGAATACCCACTGCAGGGTCCCACCATTGGTTACATGCCGCATTGCGATATGGAATTGTATAATAACTTCTTCAAGGCCAATTGGTCGCAGGACCGGCTTATGACGCTCATACTATTGGCGAATCACTTGCAAACCTACCTAGAAAAGTAAGTCATCTTGTCCGTTTTTGATGCAATTTCGGGTCGTTTTTTTTAACAGCATTTCACAGTAATCCTCATCACCAGTTGCAAAAGCATGTTCCTTATCTGTTCAAAATAGGTGAGTGGGGCCCTTGCGGTCGGGCTGCGGTCTAGCTCATGAGGTCATTGTTTCACATATAGCCCCCAACTTGGACGGCCATCCCCTGCCCCTTTCAAAGGCATGGCCTACTGCTTTCAACAACATCGCCATTCAGTATATCCAGCCAAACAAATTATATGAAGGTTGGTTCACGACACAGGAATTGTTGTCGCCACACAAGGTCACTTGAATTGTCGGGAGGCGAGAAGGAGGCGAGAAGGAAAAGGATAAAGAGGCGGGGTTTCATCGGGAAACAAGAATATATCGAGTGGTAGCCAAGCATATGGTAGCGATAATAAGATACGTACGAAGGCAATACTGCGAGAAGTTTATTACGCTACACGAAACCCCAAACTGAGAGATATAAGGAAAAGCATATGAAACAGTAACAAAGAAGACAAATGGAGTAAGATACGAGCATTGACACTCAGTGACCGCTATAAAATGCAGGATGGGATGATTCATCAGCGAAGGGAAGTGGATCCAACTCGAACGGATTCGAATAGTGCGAGGGTCTGGATCTTGGTGAGCTCTTCCAAGTACTACGTGAGGTTGGTGAAGCAGAATCGGCACTCGAATCAAAAAATAGGAAGGCAATCGACCGGCCGAAAGAAGGGGTGGAAACAGTGTCAGACTCGTCGTCAGACATGTCTTCTATAGCATCAGGCACTGAGGAATCTTCTATGTCATCATCTTCGACGGCAGTTGAAAGGGAGGGAGCAGTAGAGTTTAAAGCAGATTCAAAATCATGAGCATGGGCAAGAGTAGAGTCAAATGGGGAAAAGTAAGTCGAGTATGGTACAGAAACAGAAGACGGATAAAAACGAGACTGATGTAGGTCCTCAGACGAAGCCAGAGGCGACAGTGAGGGACTGAGCAACTGGTCATCATCCTCATCGACGGGCAGAGCAGAATGATGGTCCGAGTCGGAAGGATAATCGTCGTCTTCATCCTCAGCGAGAGTCTCTAACAGGGAGTCAAGCCACTGTGCTTCCGCATCTGCGGAGCGAGAGGATGCAAAGTTTCCAGCATCAGGAAACATAAATGCGTCGACTACATTCTCTTCTGATACTTCTTCATCCGTCTCCTCATTATTAATATTAGAGATAGTTTCAGAGTATTCCGACATGGCGGCGTCCTGGAAGTTTGAAGAGAGGATGGAGTTTTTGAGTAGTACCCAGCGATACAAACTACACTGGTCCTTGTTAATGGACCCATGCAGCTTGGAACGCGTGATAGAATGTAGAAGCGAGGTTTCGTTGGGCATGTGGAAACGGTGAATGCGTCTGAGTAGGTCGGGTGTGGTGTGTGTAGTAGTATCTACAGGCCGCAGTTACAAAACAATGAACATTGAGCAACGGGAAAAGACACACCAGAGATAGGAGAAGGACACCTAGTATATGCGATAGACGACGTCAGGTTCGAAGAGGAGGGCTCCGTGTTTATTGATACGGATGAGCTTGTTGACCATTTCCGATGCGGGGTTGGATCAGACAGTCTGATATCTGACTGGATAGTCAAAGGGCGCAGGAGAGAGAGGACAAGGATTAGTGGGACATTGGGGGACGGACTGAGGAAGAGGAGTAAAGACGGAGACACGCTCATATATGGCTTTATATATACCCTCCTTGCAATCAACTGACTCGATCCACAAACAAGTCACCAAACAAATATCAAACAACTACCAAACACAGATCGGTCTAAGCCCCTTTCCCACGCGCTTCCCGCAAACCAGTTCGGGTTCACCGTGAGTGAGTTTATAACAACCACAAAATAAAATAGCTCAAGCTTATCATCCCTCATCCATTTTGTCGTCCCCGGCAAGTTCGTCTTTCACTGTATCAAGCAGCTTTTTGATTTTGTTGGCGCTTTTCGGTGAGATGTCACGTGCTATGGCGAGCATCTGTGCAGACTTGACCTCATTTCCAACAAGCCTGTACACTTTGGCAAGCTGGAACACCACATTCGATTCCTCTGGCGTCATCATTCTCAATTCTTCCAGATCTTGAATTGCCGGCTGAATGGACCCGTGTCACATTTAGTCCATATCAAGTACGCATTGTGAGCGTTACACACCTCGTACTTCCGCATAGTGACGAGGATCTTCGCTCTGCGGTATCGAACCAACGCATTTTCTGGTGCAAGCCGCACTGCCCTGTCAAATAGTTCAAGAGCTGCTCGCCGGTCCCCGCGCCTCTCGACAGCCTGAAAAAATTTCTATCAGACGCATCCTTCGGGATGTCATACAAATGACTTCTACTTACCATCCCTACACATCCCATCAAAACAGCATTTCTGGGATGGATATCGAGTGCTTTCCGATAGTGGTATTCCGCCAGGCGGACTTGGCTTCCGCGTAGATAACATGTCCCCAGTCCATACCTGGCGAATAAGATCATTAACATTTTGATGAGCGACGGCTGATACGTACCATGCATTGTAATGACGAGGATCAGCTCGAAGCGCTGATTGGAAGAAGGTTATAGCCTTGTCTAAATCCTCATCAATCGATTCGTGACCACTTAATGTGTACGCGTATGCGCACGACGGGTCTAACTGAGCTGCCCGGCGGAAGCAAGCCAATGCTTGTGTTTTCTCCTTTTGCAACGAGAACAAATTTCCGATGGCAATCCACGCTTGTGGCGATCGAGGATTGATGTTGAGAAGCTCTTGTGCCAGAAAGGACAAATCCACAGTCTTCTGCAGATGCCACAAAAGGGTGGAATAGACTTCCATATCCCACAGACGGTGCGGTTCCAAAACACGTACCATTTTGAGGGCACGCTCAGCCTGAAACGTGCAACGGTCAGGAGGAAAAAATAAATGTACAATCAAGGATCTCGTACGGAAGAGTAATCCTGCTGTTCAAAATGGGCCCTGCCAACCATGGCAAGGACCCATTGCGTATTTTGATGAGAGATCGGAAGCTGGTTCAGTTCATGCAGACATTTGCGGCAGTCATATCGGGCCAGTGCCCGAGTTGCGGTGGCAAAGCGTCGTATTAGGTCGTAGATGTAATATTCAGCCAGCTCGTTTTCATAAACTTCCTGGGCATGTTGCTCCTGGGCAGCAGACCAGGCATTGGGAGAAGGAGGCACTTCCGGCTGAGGAGAGAGAGGTGGTGGCGGTGGTGGTGGCAGTGGTGGTGAGGGCAGGTAATTCATATTCCCGCCTGGAAGGGTATCATCGTCTTTGTCGGAATCCGCAGATACGGTCTGTGTGCTGCTGGCCTGCCGCCGTCGTTCCCGGGTAGTGCCGTGCTGATAGGAAGCCTCAGAGTCAATCACTAATCACAAGAACAGGAGATACCGACGAAAAGAACAAGGTCTACCTTTGTGGTTTGGTGAGGCTGTTTTGCACCAGTACCGCCAAGCAAGCGACTACTCCTTCGAGGAGCGAGTGTAGGTGCATTAGGTTGAGTGTGCCCCTTTGCAGGAGAGTTGACGTTCCTAGAAGGCGCCGCATGCTGAGAACGACGACCGGAAGATGAGAAGATGTTAGCAAATAGCAAGGCCGGGCGTGCGCGTGCCTTATTCGAGGGGTCGTCCAAGTTTAATTTACTGCTCTTGAGTTTGATGGCCTCTGCCTGATGCGACGTCGAACGTAACCGTTTAGGTACTGGACCTACTTCATCGGCAGAAGAGAGTGGTCGGGAAGTGTGGACTTGAAGAGGTGCATGAACTTGGTGTGATCGAGTAATTCGGGGATTCGGGGGTGGCGGTTGTTGGAAAGAGTTTTCAAAAGGGTAGAATGAAGATTCATCTGTAGCACTAGCGAAATGTCAACACATTTCATCCACAGGATGCACTCCCATTTACACACAGTGAGTCACGGGGACCTATTCGGATGGCCTTGGGTTGACCCTCCGGTTTCCAGGCCTTGGACAAGTTGCCACCCCCTCCACCGTCGGGCGTAAAGAATCCAGCACCGGTAGAGGTTGGTTTGTTTTTTGACGGACCTTCATGTTGTGGCGTAGCTTTGATGGGAGCTGGGCGCGGGGGGAAGATTTCATCGATTTCAGGAAAAGACCCTGTAATGACATACTGATCGTGGATATACTATAAAAACGAGCTAAAAGAATGGAAAAAGTACCCGATGCACAGAGCCCTTCGAACGCCTCCCAGAGATAAGGGTTGGATAAAAGGGCTTCTCTATAACTTCGCGATGCCTTGTCAGGAAGATTGCCTTTGAGTGCCATGTTTCCAGTTCTACATCGAAGCGCCGCCTCTTCGGGAAACGGATGAGCCACACGACTTGCAGAAAACGCTATATACCCTTAGAGTAACACTAAGGAGAAGGGACAATGTCACATACCGGAATTGATGAAACCCGTATCTTGGAGGGTTGCTTCCAGCACTTCTCTTGCGTGTCTATGTCGACCGAGTGCGGTGCAGCACCTCGCCTTGATTTCCAAGCATCCTGTACACTGCTTGTCCTGAGGTGAATTGACGAGATTCAAAGCAGAATGGGTCTGGCCCTCGCGAAGTAAGGCAATGGCATAAAGGTGTCGTGAATCATGGTTCGTGTGATCGATTGCAAAATAGCGTTCCGCATGAAAGACAGCTGACTTGGTGAGATCAGCATCAAGACACAACCAGACGAGAGACTGAAAGCGCTGGCAGAGAGAGGGGAAGAAGGAATGTAATGATGGGTCTGTCTGCATTTTGGGAGGGAGCTGCTCAGAGGATAGACAGGGCCGTTTTCCAGGAGGACAGCAGAACACTTGGACGTGCTGTAGCCGAAACAAGGCAGAAAAACAGGATACTCGGACTTGCTCGGTTGATTGTCACGTGCAGACTACAACGCGTCGACGTAAATTAATGCATTCTACTACAATAAATTCTAATGTCCATGCGGGTCACGCTCTCCTTGTTGCTCTGTGAGGCTCCGTGAATATACGAGCGACCCATCATCATCGACATCAAGCTCACCTGGAACACATTGGATCGCATCATCAATACGAAGCAGCGCAATAGCAGCCTCGTAGGCAGACTTCAAGCTTTTGGTTTTCCCCATGGTAGGCTCTAGGATCCCAGCACTTACATTGTCCCGTACCTCCCCGTTCAGGAGATCAAGCCCGTAACGCAGGAAAGCCTTTTTGGGATCCCCATGCGGTGATTTCTGCGCCGCATTGTGGTATGAGCGTAATTTAGCCACAAGTTCAGTTGAATCCTTGGCAGCGTTTACGGCAAGCTGCTTGGGGATGGAAAGCAAAGCACTTGCAAATTCGGCGATGGCGAGCTGTTCCCTCGAGCCCTAAATCCAGATCGAGACGTCACATGCCGGAAGTGGTATCACATACAACAATGCCTTACCAGTGTCGTCGCAAAGTTCTCCAAATAGATACTAAGTGCCGATTCAACCGCCCCACCACCTGGAACTACAGCGCCACTTTCCAGCGTCCGCTTGATAACAGACAGGGTATCGTGAAGAGCCCTCTCCATTTCATCCAGCATGTAGTCATTTGCACCACGCAAGACAATTGACGATGAACTGACGACTTTGGTACCCTTGACCAAAATGAGCTCATCGTCTGCGATGCGCTCCTGGATGACTTCGTCGGCCATTCCCAGATAGCTAGGCTCGAAAGTTTCATCTCCATTCAGATTGGCCATGCTCGCAATGAGCTGACCGCCTGTAGCCCTTGCAATCCTACGTAAATCCTCCTTCCTACACCGACGGACAGCCATGGCTCCAGCCTCGACAAACTCTTTCAGACAGAGATCATCGATACCTTTGGTCGTAAACACAACGTTAGCACCAGCTGCGAGAATCTTTCGGATGCGTTCAAGAGTAATTTCTGCTTCCCTGTAGCACGGATGAGCGACGGAATTGATAGAATCGGACCATGCAAATACATACCGTTTGCGAATCTCTTCGAGTTGATCAGGATCGTCTACTAGGATCTGCACACCCAACTGCATGCGAGATTTCTGAAGATTGATATCCAAACACGCAATCTTGGCACCAACAATCCGTTTTTTCATAGCTACAATCGCATCAACTAACTAGTGGCTGATACAGAACAGCAAAGTGCCGCACCTTGACTAGCGACAGTGCAGTTAAGGGCATAACCCTGAACAAACAGGGATTCGCGAGCACTGCGGCCATGAGCCTTCAAAACGTTGACAGCTTTTACGGGATACTTGATATCACCACGCAAGTTTATCGTCTTCACTGCTTGCATAGCATCAACAGCCATAGGCGCAAACAAGTCATCATCGCTACGTCCCAGAAACTCATCAGCTTTAGAATAAAAACTCGCCATCACCACGCACTTTGCAAGGATTTTACTTGCCATAGTCGTCTTCGCGACATTGATTAATGCCTCCCTCCCCAGCGAATCTACCTTGATGCTTAATTGATCCTGCATAAATTTGACGGCTTCCCGGCAAGCCAATCGATAACCAGTAATGATCGTTGTGGGATGAATTTTGGTCTTGACTAGTTCATTTGCCCTCCGTAAAAGTTCCGCAGCAATAATCACTACAGACGTCGTTCCATCACCGACTTCTTTGTCTTGTTTCTGGGCCAGATCCACAAATATACGTCCTGCAGGGTGCTCAACTGACAACAGAGACAAGATAGTAGCACCGTCGTTGGAAATCGTCACTTCCTGAATATTTTACAGTCAGTCAATGTTGATATGGAGGTAAACCAGGATCTCGTACACCAATGTTGTCAACAAGCATTTTATCGAGACCTAGAGGTCCCAGTGAACTTTTAACGATGTTGGCAATAGATTGCGCCGCGATGACTGTGTGTAAGATTAACGAACGCTTTGAAATTGGAACAGAACACAGAAGTCACTGTACCATTTTGGTCACGGATATCTTGTCCGGAGACCCGATCTCCTCCAAGAAATGCACCGGCTCGAGGATCTCGTTGGAACATCGTGAACTAGGATAAGAGGCGCAGGAGGGAGCCAGATGTAGGTGAGAATCAATAGAATTCAAGAATGCTAAATTCACCGAAGACGCGTTTATTTGTTACGAACAAATAGATCTCACCCTCAGAAAAAATAGAACTTTATTAAAAACATAATGGCCGCCCATTTGAGATTCACAGTGAACGTGAATAACTACAACTATTATGGAGCCACTGCTCCAATGAACATGCTTGGAGAGTTCGATCAAAAAGAGTGTCCATGGAAAGACAAGCCGCATCAAGAGCTCAACCTTCCACCGGAGAAGGCAAAGTAAACCTAGCGAACAAGACCGACAGTGTAGCCTGGCTAGAGTCGACCAGCATAAGAAAATAAAGATGAATAACGAATAAAAAGTCCAGTGTTGAAAACAAATATGGAAACAGACGAGGGAGTTTGATATGCCTAGGAAAATCAGTCAAACATTGGACAGCTGAAGATTGAATGATAGTCCATATAAATATCTGAAATTACATCTTGTGCATGCAAATGAATTCATATAAAAGAGAGATGCCACGAATAAGATGCTGCAGACGATACAGTCAGGCTGATATTACAGCGAGGGTAGTAGTCATTTCATGTGGACTTGATTCCCAGCAGGTAACAAGAGTATGCTGAACAAATGGTTTAAAAGACACAGAGAAGATGTTGGGGTCATTCCCTCGGGATACGGCAGGTGTAAACCTGTCATATACGTGACCAGAGCAGTGGGTGCTAGTAATAGCAATGAAAAATGCTAAAGCAGCACCATACTTAGCATCCCAGAGCCATACGATCGGATCCATACATTTCGACTCTTGAGAGTGGGGCACGAGCAGTTCTTTTCCCCTTGAGCATGCCGGTTTTTGTAGGAGGACAAGGGCTATCACCAATGTCGGTGTCAGTGTCGTCAGCTTCAGTTATCATATTTCCAGTGTCCTCTTGTAACGTAGCCAAAACCCGAGTACGACGGCCGCGTGCAATGTTTCCAGCGGTAAACATCTGGACCGGACCTGCCAACGGAGCGGTACTACGCTTTGACTGAGGTTGAGAAATCTGGGATTGGGATGTCGATGTGACTGTAGTAACGGTGGTCGAGGAGGTGGCCTTGTTTGCACCCTCCCCGTACGCATAGGACTTGTGCCTTCCGAGCTTGACTTTACGGAATTGGTCGAGGTCTTCTTTCCGGGCAATAGCGTGATTGGGATCGTCCATCCTCACATAGTCTGGTGGTTCACATCGGTGTCCGGATGCCTTAAAGTAGGCGTTGTACCCTCCATCGAGAATGTAGATATCGGGATAATGTATCTTAGGATAGAACATATTATTAGTGGCACGGTCTTTGGCGCGAAGGTGTTTTGCACTGAAACACTGTATGAGAGGACCTGCTTAACGACGACAGCGATAGACTCACAATGTTGGCGCTCTCTTGGCACTAAATTCACAGTGAAAGACAAGGATCGTTTTGCGCACAGTATCACCACTGACAGAAGGTTTTGGTTTCGTCAAGCTGGGACCCAACAATAACTCCTCCACGGCTGCAGTAGTATTGAGATTTATGGCACCAGGAATATGGCCGCCGTGATATTCATAATCAAAACGGCAGTCAATGACATGATAGTTATGTATTTGCGAGTCATATTCGCCATCGATGAGAGCGTTAAGCTGGAATGATTGATTGATTGATTAAAAGATCCACCACAATGTAACATGGACGTACAGTTTCGGCTTTGATGCGCATCAAGCCATCCTCAGTGACCTTGTGGCACGGTAAGATCTTTCCATGAGTTTCATTGTCACCGAATCCGCCCAGTCCAGGTGCCATGTATTTGGACATGGGGCTGCCGGCCAGTCGACCAGGACTTTCCTTTTCTATTTTTGCAGTAACATCGGACACGGATCTGAGACTCTCGGAACCATCGCAACGCCTGAGGGTTCTGCCTTGCTGCCTTTTTGCGTAAGACAGTGCCGGAGATGATCCATCAGGACCATCAAAAGAGGATTCTTCAGAGTATTGGTCTGAGGCGAAAGAGGGAGATAAGAGGGCGGAGAAGGCTCGACGGACGGGAAGCCCACCATAAGCGGTAGTTGCGTCAGATTGACCATTAGATAGAGTTGAATGCGAGGGCTGCTGTGTATCTGAAAACTGAACTATAGCAGACACCACGGGCCGCTGGTTATGCCGGGCGAATAGGGGTGGAGCTCCAAGTCCCTGCAACGTTGGTTTCCCTTTTCTTAGACGATCCACCTTGAACTCCAAGGGGGAGGGGAAAAAACCAGGAGAGGAAGGGAAGTCTTGTTCTGCCTCAGATTTGAGCGTTGCATCAGGGGAGACAGAACGACGCTTTCTGGATTTATTTGCCTGAGGGGACTCAAAAGAACGGCGAGGAGATAAAGTATTGCGGAACAGGGCGTTGAATCCTCTGGATGCAGGATGAGCGGTCTTGGGCATCGGCGAGAACGAGAGAGGAGTAACTGTGTCCGAAACCATAGAGAACGAAGAGTCAATATCCATTGCATCGCTGACGGGAGAAAAAGGTTCTAGCATGGGCTGTAACAAATATATCAGCTGGTTGGTGGCAAACATGGATTTACATGACTTTTACCTGCGGCTTGTTTTCAGGGCCACCTATGCTCATCAGCCATTCAGTTGGTAAAGCTGAGCGTTGTGTACGTTTAGCTCCTTGTGTTGAGGTATTCGAGGCGGTAGGGTCACAGTGCGTTGCTTGAGAGGGGAGCAGGAAGTCGGGCGCATTGTTGCTGAGATCATTGCCGAAGAGTCTTGCACTGCTCGTGTAAGCGCGGGAGCGGGAAGCTGGTTTCCGTTCCCCAATATGAGCATGAGGTTTGGGCAGAGGAAAAGGTGAAATATCCATCGGTTCGGCGTATTCCCGATCCGGAGTAAGAGGAACATCCCCTTTCGAGGGAGAATTTAATGAGACAGTTGACGCAAATGAGGTCTCCAAGTCTGAGGACAGAAATTCATCAACATCGCGTTGACCAAAGCGTTGACTGCGTTTCCGAGATGGTACGGTCGGCAGCATGAGACATTGAACTTTTGTTGGAAATAAAGACGTCATTTCGCTGAAAGCCTCGCACGATGTATTCTCTTCGGATAAACAAGACGGGGCTGGGCAAAAAATGAGGAAAGGGCGATGAGTCCGAATTGTATGAACCAGGTTATAAAACACGAACTAGTTTCTAGGCAACCCCTGTTAAGAATTGCAGCTGGTTAGGGAGTGAACCGTTAGAACAACTAGATTGTAGACATTATTATTAGCAATGTGGTATACTGCTGAGAATATATGTGGCAAATCGAACGCTGAGATGACTCTGTTCGTTCAACGTGCACATATTCGGATACCAGGTCCCGAAGTGATGGCCCAATTGCAACAGCCAATCCCAGAGTCTGATACCCTGCAAATGGGACGAACCTTGTACACAGCAAATGAGACAGCCTGCACAAGAGACCACTCCTGACAGTAAAAGAGCAAGAATGAACTTTTGAACTGCTCAATGTGCTGGAGTGTGTCTTGAAGATTCTCTTTGTGGGTCCAGCTCTGGCACCTGCCAAAAAGGTTGGCACGCTCGTGCCTAAATCAGAACCAAGGTACTCACGGAAAGTTGGCGATGAAAGGGTGTTTTTGAGGAGGATGGTTCGCGAAAAAAGGGAGATGCCTACACCACACAATTCTGTTGGATAGAGCGTACATATTACAGCGGTCCTAATGTCTTTATTTGGCCAATGTTCAACTATTCACGTGACGTTGTATGGGAAATGCGTTTCACCTCGCCCACCGATCGATCGATCATCAATTGATGGTTGGTCCGGTTGAACAAATTTATTAGTATTATCTATAGATCGTGCCAATACCTTCCCAGCAGTATTACATACATATTGAGCTCAATTGTTCTTGACGTACAAGCTCTCGCTGGGGCGCTTTGAATCGATTTGCGACCACCTGAATAGTACTCAACCACCAGAAAAGTGAAAACAAAGAGGTCAAAACGTACAATGGAAACGTCGGGCGGAGATTCTCATAGTGCATCTCCGGATACATTTGCTTTATTGTTTCAATCAGGTGGTTGAACACGATCTGATTGGCGAAGTCAGCTCTCTTTCTCCTGCAGCTATTACGGCATCCGGAATGATTGTGAAGACGAATGACTCACCTCATATCCGGCTGCATTGAGGTGGAGTCCATCGGTGAGATATCTGTCTAAAGACTCTTCTTTATGACCGGCTGAATTCCAAAGCAAATTCCAAACGTCCACTTGGCCAACGTCGTGTTGCATGCCAATTTCCTGGACTGCATCGGCATATGCTTTTGTTGTCGCAAACAATCGATCCAGCGCTAGTGGTGGATCACGCGACTGCAAATCGGCAAGTCTCTGATGCGTGTTGACGGGAGGAGGTGTGAATAGGATTACTCTGGTGCAGGGAGAGTAATACTCTGACTCAGGTGACTTGACCATTTGAATCATTTTTGCCAGATTTTCTTTGAATCGCTCGAGAGGGACATGCTGTGGTGATGGGAGAATGCATGCATCATTCGCGCCAAACCAGATGGTGAGAAGTTGGACACGAGGTCCCTTTTCTTCTCGCTTCGGGAATATCTAGTTCAAGTTCAAAAGGCGCCATGGTATCCGATCACACATATTCACACCTGTTCAAATACGGGCAATGCCCAATCCGTGTTATAACCGCTGAAACCGCGGTTAATCACATCTAAACTTCTTGAATAGAAATCTGTTGCATTGTGCGTTGAGGACGGCAGCAAGCCAATAAATAATCATACTTGCGAGAAAGGCGTTGGCCAAAACCATCCAAGTTGGGTTCCCATGCACCTTGGGTGATCGAATCACCGAAGAGCATGAAAATGTCGGGGCCAACGATAGGCATGGAGTATGTGAAAGGTAAAGCAAGTTATCGTTATCTTATCAGGTAAGAGTGAACCCACGGCAAACGCCGAAGGTCTCTTCGTTCTCTTATGAGTATTGCTAGGGAGAGGAGGATACCTCTGAGGGTGTCTAGTAATACAGCCTATCTGTGGAACATCGAGGGTATGCACCGCTTACCTCCAACTTCCTTTCGTTTACATAATAATGAATTCACCAAGATAGACATCGCGATACTTCGTTCAAAACATCACGTTTGCGGTATCCTTACGGGCACACTCCCCCATTTATCACAACAAAACGTGTTTTTGGGGACACCCTTGATTCTGCTCCCAGAAGAGGTCGTCCTATTGGTGGAAAAGGGTATTACAATCCAATACCTTGTTTGTGCTGTCCCGGAATGCTGAACTTCGTTTCAGAGGTAGCAGTTATTGTAGATGATCCTTCTGCTCATCTTCAGCCAAGTATATCGGAGCTAGAAAGCTGGAATGATGAACAACAAGCTTCATTTCGGCAACAAATTATCGCCAATAAAACGAAAGCTACGAAGAGGGACAATGGCCGATCTTTCTCCGAAGAAGCTCTTAAGAAACGCACGGAACGCGAGGAACGCAGACGGCTTGCAACGAAGAAGCTTGCAGAAGAGTCGAATGCTGAGGACATCAGTGTATCCTCTCTCAATGTCTCGCGACCAGAACCAGATGTGGCTGCACTGTCCACCCAGCTATCCATCTCTGAGCAGCCACCAGCTGCCTCAGCAAATTATATCATCACTATTCCCGCCGCTTCAGAGTATCAATGGTACAATGCTGACCAGGCCACTTTCACAACGATAGAGAGCGCTCAGAAGGCAGGGATCTGGACTTATCCCTCTAACCTCAGTGAACGTGCTAGATGTGGTGTTTTTAGAAGTTTGTCGGCGCAAGGATACTTCATGGGAAGCGGTATCAAATTCGGAGGGGATTATCTCGTCTATCCGGGTTAGTTTTTGTCTTCGTGATTCCGCTGTTTAACATGGAAACATTTGCACAGGCGATCCCTTGAGATATCATTCTCACTTCGTAGCTACCGTAATTGAATCTCCCGAACAAATCCTTCGACCAATGGAGATAGTCGCGCATGGTAGGCTAGGTACTGCCACAAAAAAATCTCACCTTCTTTGTACTTGGGATGATGCAAATAAAGAGGTGTCATATCTCTCGATCGAATGGGCGGGTTTCGGTTGAATGGTAACAAGAAACATTATCATTATACGTTGTATCTAATGTACATGAGACTTAATCAAACTTTTTCTCGTCCCAATATTAACACGATTCTGAGTAGGCCTCGCATGCTGTGTTGGCTGGATGACGCCCTTCACATCAAATCCAGTACTAATTCCTTCCTCGACATTTTCGGAAGTATTACTGGAGGTACGGTGTCTACGCCTACTTCCATGACTTGATTCCGTTGGCGGGACCAAAAGGTCAAGGAATTTTGCTACTAGGTCATTGAGGAAGACAACTGGAGCAAATACCCGTAGACGGATAGGAATGAAAGGTGACGGATGACGAATAGTGTCACTGTCTGTCTTGCTTGCAGGATTGAAGGGATTGATGGGTGCAGGTCTTGCATGTGTGGCAATAATGGTGTACTGTTGGCACTACGTAAGTTGCAACTTTTGGTTGTAATTGGATCCATCAACCATACCAACGGAAACACGAGCGCAAACAGAGCGAAACTAGCTAGGCCTGTGCCAAGCATACATATCAGAACAGAGGGAAGACCTAATCAGAGTTTTCAGTGTGAAGAGGATTCTACAGAAGATATGGCCGACCGAAAGCAAAATAATACGTCCATCGCTCTTCAAGGTGTCGTGTCCGACCTGAAAACGAGAAACCACGATTCACCCAAACAGGTCTGGAGGTCATATCTATAGATGAGAGCTGTTCGGGGTGGCTGGGACATCGCAAATCTTACTCGAAAAAATAATAGCTGACATCATATCGTGAGTTGTCTAACACAATAGTCGCCTTTCGGGGGTACTTACGAGTCTACCCAGCATAGGAAGGCGAATTCTAGACCAGAACCAACAACAGGGATCTTCTTAAAGCAGTATGAAACCACAATGGATGTAAAAACCATGACAACTCTATAAGCAGATGTTGCAACTTGGTTCAAAAAACTGAAATAGGTTCGGGGAGGTTGCACAACGGCACGAGATCCATAACGTAAAATATATGCTCTTTTAGCGATGACATTGCACCAGGATACCTAATGATGGATTGAAGCAAACTATTGTTCAGCGTAGTTTTATTTTCCGGGATTAGCACTGAAATGGGACAGACGTTCAGATAGAAGGAAATGGCAACGACAGGGAGTAACCAGAGGACCTGATAGAACCGAGCTAGATTCCGGTGCAGCCACTTCTCCTGGTCCTTGACGAGAGGGTGCAGAAAGATATCGTAGGTATAAATCGATGTCACTGACAGTGAGTTGAGGAGAACTGATTTAAACAGGTTTGCCCGAATCTCAGCATCACTATAGCAGTTCTCAGTCAGTCAGTGAAATTATTGCCATTCTACCAACACACACCTGACGATCGTTGAAAATAACACGTCAAAACGAAACGAGTCATAAAGACCCCTGAGTGCCCAGCCGACTTGTAACAAGAGATTCTCATGTAATGGGATAAAATGAGGGTACATTGACCGAGCACTCATGATGGCAAGATGGCAAGGTTGTAGGATCATAAAGGAACACTAGAGTGATGGTCATATAGTATAGTATATAATTTGCAACTAAATTAACTGCTGACTAGGAATTAGGCCAATGGCCCTAATCATTCAACAAAAACACTTAGTCATGAGTCAAGAGGAATAAAATCGATCCCAATTGCTAGAATCCATCAAGCCCCGGTCAAACCCGGAACACAGAGCGCGACGATGGTACTGGTACTAGTACAAAAATGAACATTAATATTACAGAATAAAATAAGCTCAGAGCGCGACTGGAAGGACAAAAGGAACGTAAATAGCAGACATCAGAGAACGGAGCTTGTGATTCTAACATCTTGAAAAAGTTACGACCGTTTCTTTGTTGTCTGCAACAATGCTCAGCAGTTGCAAGATAATGAACGGAGCATGACAGACCTTTGTCCCAGCTATCTTTGAAGACGATTCCTTTGCAGCAGACCTTTTTGGGAGTGCTTTTCTGGCTACAGTGGCTTTCGCCACTTTTGCATTCACAGTGGACGTCACCCCAATAGCTACCTAAGCATCGAGGTGAATAAGTGCTGAAGACGATCTTTCAAAACAGACCTTCTTAACCAAACCTCGCTTTGACGTTGTAGTAGTTTTCTTTGCTGGTGATTCAGCCTTTGTCACAGAAGTTTTCTTAGTTATCGTCTTCGTATTTGAAGCAGGTTTGGCAGCGGGCTTCACTTTGAGAGCTCCTTTGACCTTGGATGAGGCTCCAGATGGTCTGGGCTTTGTTACTGCCTTCTGTGAAGGCCTCTTGGGCGCAACGGCAGTCTGGGACTTCGCAGCGACCTTAGGCTGCACTATCGGTTTATCCTGCGCAAGAAAGTATAAGCATCGCGTCAGGAATAGGCGCGAGCGGGTACCTCATTGACAACTGTCACCTTAGCTGCCTTGACTTTGGATGCCAACTTGATACGACCAGATACACCTTAGACCACATCAGTCATCTCCAAAGTGTTGTAAAAATAGGAAAGCACCTTTGGGGAGGGAGAAAATCCCTTTTTCGGCGCCTGACCTGATAGCTCGAGAGAGCAGTGTAACGTGACCCTGGACGAACTGAAATTTATACGTAGATTCTACAAATCTGGATACCTATGTTAGAAAACACAAGAGAAGTCAACGAGTGGGATATGTACGTTTTAATTTGTGACCGCGAGACACCTGTTCGGGCGTCATCAGGATTTGCAACAATGCATTCCTATACAGATGCATTAGACTGTTGTTACTGAAATGCAATCGGGCATATAGATAGGCACTACAATTGGCGGGTAATAGTAAAATTACAGTCTTGAAGATGCCATTAAGAGAGCCGCGCAAAAACCATAGATAGGAATGAGAGCATTAACTTGCCTGGATCATTTGGATCCACGGCGGATGGTCTGATTTCTTACTGGAGGCAGTAGATTTCTTGCCCTTTGTTCGTGTTGTTGATACTTTCGATCTTGCCATTGGAAAGGATGAACAGAATGCTGGAAGCTGTCAATAAAAAGTAAGCAGGAAAGTGAAGTAGGAGTGAGGACACAAATTTAGTAGGTAGCATAGCTTGGTCTCCAGCTATATATACCCGCAAGATCGCGTCAAGCACGTGATCTGACGTGTACACGAATCAACAAACAAATCACAAATGAATAAACTTCACGCTCAGCTTAGCAGAAATAGTTCTGTGTTAAGTCTCATAGAATTTATTTCTCAGTCCCATCATAGTTGGTGTGGACTCCATTTCAGGACTGTGTTCTACTTAGTTATACATCACCTGATCACTCCCTGTGGACTTCTGACTCCTAGTCATTTACAGTTGTCCATAGTTCACTAGGTGACCCCTGAGTTATCAGAGTGGTTCCGAAGGTTGCTAGGACCTCTTATTCGTCACCTGCGCTCCGATTCTATCACTCTAAACCTGAAGCACTTATGTAGTTCTGAAATCACATGACCTTGTTTTTAGAAGGAAGGACCAATCACAAATCACACTTCTGGCTCATCACACTTCTGGCTCCACCTGACCATGACTATTACGCCCATTCTCAAGGCCTCTGCTCGCTCTGCTTATCGCAATATGTATAGAGCAGCTTCGTGTAGATTTTCAGGTATTTTATTATCTCCCTTCCTTGATCATGGATTGTAATCAGCATGTCTCACAGGGGATGAGTTGATTCTCGCTGGTGCGTGAGCGCAGGGCTCTTCAAAACGTAGCGCAGCTCAAGAATTTTGCAGCTTTCCGCCAAAAGATGAGGGATGATGCTGCCAAAGCGCAGGTGCTGACAAGCACGGAAGAGTATGAACGGCATACTCAGTTTGCCAATGATGTTGCAGAATTCCTGCGGAAAAATATTATCCAAGGAGTCAAAGTTGCAGAAGGCAACCAGGGAGACGACGGGACCTGGTGTAAACTGGTGTTTATTTGGATTTGCGATTGAAAAAGTACTCACGGATTTCAAGATCTGCCAATACACGATGAAACCGAGTTAGGAAGTAATGAATCCATCAAGAATCCCAAGGTCATGGAGTCGAGTCGAAGTGCAAGCAAAAGGGAGGAGTGGACTAATCCAATCTGAGATTTCTTAATTCACAATTCAACTAACTTTAGGTGTTCTTCAGGTGCTGTTCAGTCTGAACAATCCCGACCTCTGTATTATTCCGCACTCAAGAAAGCCTCGCAAGAACGTGTTATCCCTGAAATCCGCGAAGAAGATTTGGAAGAGTCCTTCGCGCGTGGTAAGGGCTTGTTTGATCCGTCATCTACTTGATCGAGATCTCATTGTCTTGGGTACAGGAAGTGGTCCTGTAGGTTTTTGTATGAAAAGCTGGAACTTTATTCAGTCAAATAATATTTTGTATTTACACCAGGGCGGTCAGTCAATTAACAAGACTGAAAACAATGTCCAACTGCTACACAAACCAACTGGAATTCGAGTGACATGTCAAGAAACCCGTTCATTGGCCCAGAATCGAAAAATCGCCCGAAAATTGTTAGTAGAGAAGGCATGTCAGCTTTATTCGTCTATCTCTTGCTCAGGCACTAATAATATGTTTGGGTGGTATCTGGTAATCTAGCTCGATAGGTTGGTGAATCCAGGCCTGTCTAAAGAAGATATGAAACGTGCGAAGCAAATTGAGAGAGAACGTAGAAGGCGTAAGAAGGCAAAAAAGAAGGCAAACAAGCTGGATGCAGCACAGGAGAAATGTTGATGTTCCCATGTACTGGTACATCCTGATAACTCATATACTTAATACTCTAGTCAAATGTACTCTACTTGGTCTTGCAAGATAGGTGTCACCAGGAATATTCAATATTCATCTCTTGAATTGCTATGACAATGCATCTGAGATAAAGTTAGGTATAAAAAAGACATGGGAGAAAGTCTCTTTAGAAGTAAAAAATTGTAAAAAGTTGTCAGGTGTGGTTCACACCAGAAGGTAAAAGCCTATGGGATCTGCTCAGAGATGTACAGAGTGCAGAAACTCTGTATGAGAAGCTCAGTAATGCAGGCTTGCTGGAACAACCTTGGTTTCAGCTTATATGCTGCACCATCTGTCTGCTATATGGTCATAAATTCAGATAATTGGTTGAAGTTTGAAAGAGAAGTAAGTACTGATAGTGGTGTATCACTGTTTGAACACTGGAGATTGAGTTCAATAGAAATTATCTTTATCAATTATCAGTATAATGTAACTACTAGTCTTATATACAAGTCAAATAGTTAGGAGATGCTTGGGGGTTTCAGTGTACAGCCCTGAGTAGATGTTTTAGTGTTAAAACACTAAAAGGAGCCAGATAGGAGAACTCTGCCATAGAAGACTGAATCCTCAAAAAATTAGGAGAGATGATTGCATTACTACCATGGAGATATGTTGTAAGAAAGATGGCCATCATAGAAAACAGGCTTATACCAGAGTTATTAAGAAGACATTACTACTACAGAGATGTGTTTTTGGAATAGTTAGATTTGGGATATGACAAAAGTGAAGGTTTACTATATTTAATATCTTTTGACTCTGAAGACATTTTGAGATCTTAAATAACTTGAAATTGAATAATGTAATTTTGTTACACAAGGTCAATATTTTCAAAGTGCAAACTCTAGGTTTCTGTCCCAGTTATTCTAACAATACATGTATATTAGAATGAAGTAAAATTTAGTGTGTACAGACTATATATTTACAGGATATACAGTGAGAACTTCTTAAAAGTGTTAAGTTTCTCTTGTAAACTCTACTCTAAGTATTGCTTCAACAATAGTATTAAGAGATATGAAAACAAGAACTTGTTAGTATAGAGTATTGTTATGTTGTAACTATTATGGACCTATTTTAAACTGAGAGACAAAAGTCCATAAAGTTAGCTCAGAAATATACAGAGTATGAAAACTCCATATGATAAGTTTAGTAATGCATATTAAAAGAAACAGAATGTACAGTAGTATTATGATCTTAAATCCTTAGAGTTGGATAAAAGAACAAATTCTTGTATTAGAGTAAACACAAGAAAACTCGATAGAGAGCTCTTTACAAAATAGTCTACCTTTATATACTTCTACAGATGGTCTGTGCTAGCTACTGTGCACCCTATCCTAAATGACCATGTGTAAAGCATGAGGTCAACATGTGTTGTCCATATTGTATGAC
>Ga0157368_1000282_pt1 | contig 24288 bp, 17 predicted proteins | sample AttbisABBM3_FD_113146 | JGI IMG/M metagenome (GOLD analysis project Ga0157368, IMG submission 113146) | Fungus gardens microbial communities from leaf cutter ant in Botucatu, State of São Paulo, Brazil - Atta bisphaerica ABBM3 | ecosystem: Host-associated > Fungi > Mycelium > Unclassified ...
CAGCTGCCAGATTGAAATCAAGCCTGTCTCATCCCTTGGTCGACTGTTGGGACCTAACTCAAGCTAGCCTGAACTGTTTCAGTGAATGCCTGGGAAAGAGGCCGACTTCAACTCATGGATATCTGTAAAATTGCGAGTCATAAAGAAGTGTCACTACAATAACCGAAGCTCTCTTGAGTAAATAGATTCTAATGATCACAGCATCCACCGGAGAAGGTGGTCAGGCGCCCATTAATTTGGGGGCAAAACGTTGCATGAAATTTCAAGCTATTCAAATGGAGCCGCCAGTAGAACTTACCTGAGATTTGGGGAACTTGCAGGCTAGCCTGAGAACTGGCCCACGACCAGGATTCCCTGTGTAACAGTGTGTATATTAGTGACTTAGTACTAATCATCCTGCATCTGAGGATGTAATCTTGGGCGATTGGGTCGCAATGCAACCATGAGCCCATGGCATGGTTTGCCAGTCAGCGCTGTTATTTCAGCGAGAACGTCGAATGTCTTAGAAGCCGCAAGGTTTACCGCCCAACGTGAGTGCTATAGCAGTTCAATTAATGTCCTGCCTCGTTGCTCGGCAGGTTAGCTGGCTGCCATGGAAAAGACTACCGGATTTTTTGTTTTTGTTTTGACCTGTGAGCGTGAGCGTGAGACTAGACTCCAAGATTCAAGTTTTCTCATGTCAACTTATCCGTTTCCCAACTCTCTCGAATATCAGTTTCTACTCTGGTACTGTTTATCTGTCTTCTGCGACCCGCGGACCGTGGGGTTTCTCTCACAAATGCTACAGCCACTTACCCTCTATCTCCGCTATCCGGTTTAACCAATATATGCTGGGACAACTGCCTGTAAGTCCATCAACCCCCAGGGATCATGTGAGCTTGAAGCATGAATCATCCATGAGCTAGCATTGCGGTGCACTGGGATTCACAGGACCGGTGGGCAATGGCAGTGACTTATCAACAACTGACACACTACTCTTAGCGGAAGAAGAGCGCTTTACGCTCTCACGCCGAGACAGGTTGTATTCCAATCATGTTTTGCCTATCCACAGCACATAAAAGCCAGAATACTCGCAGTTGAACTCATCCTTCTACATGACTAGCTGCACGGCCAACAGCATGTCTTCAAAGTCCCTACAGGTAAGCACAATTTCTTGTTAAATATGGTGGAGCAAATGCTTGACTGGAGTTTGACCATCATCCCTGCTCCAAATGGGTATTCGGGAACGTCAAAATCTGACAGCAGGATTATCGTGGCACAATTATTTGCGTTGCCGTTTCCCTCGGGAGTGCACATTGGTGTGCTCACATTCTTCTTTCGCCTCCCTTCAACCTCTTTTCGTTTCAACGAACTTTCCCATGAGAGTCTGCTCCCCGCGCGGCTTCACTTTAGACGTTCAAGTCATTTGGAGTGCTCAAAACCGGAATCTCTTCTACGGCATTCTACAAGCTTAATGTGATCAAACGAAGATTTTCTCTTACAAGAAGAGCTTCCGCGACCTGAATAATTGATCAAGTCTCAGTCGAATCTGCGCTGAAAATGTCACCTCACTGGGCATGGCGTGCCCCAGTGAATAAATCTAAGATCTGATCCACTCATGTTACTAGTACTAGCCGAAGATGGAATGTTAGAAGGCTCTTGCTAGAATTTGACGTCGCGAGAACCGCCATGTTCTTGCTATGCAGGGCATAAATTTTCTCATTTAATACCTTCCTCCTGTCGAGCCAACTTGTTTCGGCGATACATAAATACATAAATACATAGATCTCTCCCACCTGATTTAAGGAAACCAAAGATGAAGATTGAGTTTGGACGAGGGCAATGCAAACTTGTGGCCACACGTGTTGTACTGATTGATATTTCGAACCTGCTTCTATCGGCAACAGGATGTTGATGTTCTTTTCTCCATTGTTCCCTTCCAGGTCCCGGTCTCCTCTCACGATCTCCAAGGTACCTAAATGTGGTACATTCTACACTACACATGGGAGGATGGCATTGATATTGCAGTTTTAAATACCATCGATTCCCACCTGATCTTCATCTGCCAACTCTAGATATCTTAGACGTAGATACAACAGCCATCGTGACCCTTACTTAAGTTTCAGCGTTTCTATCGTGTGTATCCGAAGGTCCACACGAGGCATGAATCACCCTTTTTTAGAAAATGCAGCCATCAGTCTTGACAACAACAAAAAGCTCTCATGATGCTGATTGTTCGTCCCGACTTTAGCATTCAAGGAAAAAGAGACCGTGGGACTAGTAAACTCCAATAGCCAGGAATGGCTGCGAGACCTCGGCTCGGAATTAGAAGTCAACGGAAACTTGGCGCTTGAGTGTCGCTATTCGATCTCTTGACTCCCACCTGCCAGATCTGTCCTAGCATAGCTCGCCGCGTCGTCAGAACATCCTGTATCAATCCCATGTTTCCATTATCTACGCTCTCGGTTCACATTCACATACCGATCACCTCTTATCGACTGAGATTTCGCCGGCAAACCTGATGTGAAAACCATTCCCTAAACATTCTCTCGCGAGCTTTCACTATTATGTCACTAACAACTCAACTTTGACTGCTGTAATTTCTAGTCTCTCACGTCGCTCTGCATCGAATTCCCGCTTGTAACTTGAGCAGATGAACCAAGGGAAAAAGGACATTATATATACTAGATTAGCATCTTTTCAAGCGGATTTAGCAGGAGAGTAACATTACAGATCCGATAACATAAAAATCAATGCTGCTCAGCAGCTTTGGCTGAGTCAAGCAGAGGAAATTCAACCATAACCCTTCTTAACGTTCAGTTTTAATCCTAAACAATGGTGAGACATGCTCGTATGCAAACACCAATGTGCAGATTTTTTCCCTTGTGACATATGATTTAAATGAGTGGAGTTAAATCATATGGATACCAGATGCAAGTAATCACATTGCATCAACGTCAAGTTTCGAATCAGATATTTGGACATAGTACACCTGATACAGTGAATCATGAGACCCATAGCACGAAAGCACATAAAGTTAAATGAATGGGCAGTCCAAAGGACGTCATGACACCTTAAAGCACTGAACTCGTGCAAATGTCGATATGACGTCAGAAATGCTAGATCAGCAGCCCGGACCGTCTTTTTCGATGCAAAGGCCACACACCACTGTAAACTGATCTAAGACTGGAATGCTATATTCAAATGTAAGAAGATCGGGCCACACTTAGTAAATGACCAACATGATAACTGGTCCTTCGATATTTAAGCTTGAGGCCTAGGCCGTAAAGTCTTCGTAGCGACGAGCCTGATTGATTATCAATGGTGGATTTGTGAAGTCATATCTGGATTTAACGGAATACTAAACCCAGTCTGAAATGCCACGCTGATAGATCAATGATGCTCAGTATGTTTAGAGAGGCAATGGCATGTGCTATATAGCCTCCTACTGACGGCAAGCCTCGGGTTCCACAAAGGAGCCAAACTCTTGGAAGAATATCACCTGCCGTTACATTACAAAATCATGGGCCTGAAGTGACGCAAGAGGTTCTACAGCCGAGGTCCTAGGGGATTCAGCCCATGCCAATCCACGAGTACGTCTTTACTCCAAGCACAGTCAAGTGGGGTGGTCTTTGGAGTCATTGACTCTAGGTCTTCTCTGACTGAGAGCCAATGAGAGCTGGAAATCATGCACTCTGACATTTATCACCGCTTTCAATTACGCAAAACAAAATTCTCCGATCCTGAATATCTTTCACATGTCAAAGAAGGTCCTAAGAAAGCGAGGTATCTTCCAAATATTGAAATCACGGACCTCACCGTGGAAGGGATCCGTTTCAGGACCTTCTTTGACTCAAAGTTAGACGAATTCAACTTCAGTTTGTGCCGCCATTCATTGTACCACGTTACAAGACTGAATGAGTTGAAGTCTTGAACAACTCTATCGATTGTTCTATGCTCGGAGGAGCACCAATGGCAGAAACCTGAAAGGTAATGGGTAGATGCAGGGTGCTAGGCAAACTTCGTATATCAGGTGTCCTATTAATTCTCCTCTTCACTTACATAAATTAATCGACCCACACCTACAGAGACCTGACTTGATATATACTACACCGAGTTTCCGTTCGGTCATAGCAAATTCCAACTGGGGATTGAATCAGAGCTAACAAAAAATGAAGCTAATTAATATCCGAGAACACAGGATATCACATTTAGTTGATGTCTTGACCCTAGACATCTTTCAAACAATCTCTCCCTAATCAATCTCTCCCTAATCAACTGAACATTCTCACCATGGTCATTTTACACCTTGACAACGAAGGAGTACACGGCTTTTGAAACGCTCCGATTCGGAACGGCGACTTTTTTCACTCGGCTGTAACAAGTCGACAATTGTAATACGTAAGCTCGTGGCTGTCGCATTTGCCAATAAATTCTCACCCGGATGCGGCTGTGAGAGGACACGGCTTCTCATTGAAGACTGGTCAGTGATGTTGGCACCACACGCGCGCGCGCGAGTAAGCCTATTCACTTTGAGGAGCAGTGACGTCTCGAAACTCCACCATAAATCAAAGCATTCTGCTCGAAAGTCCCTTTTGGATATTATTGGAGTCACTCGAATGATCGGGAATCTTATGAGCAATACTTGTACACATTCCGTTTGTGAACTCCCAAATTTTTCCTTCCCTTTCTATTTGATTTACCGTTGTGATTTTCCGTATCCCTTTTTCTTTACCAGTTGACCGATTTTCCTCACTAGATAACCGCTGATTTTTACTTTGTGCACCCCAGTTGCTTACCACCGCTTGAGATGTTCATTGTTCATTACCCTTGATGAACACATTCCGAGAGCATCCCTTCGACCACAGAAGTATATCAAGTTGAGCAGAATCAGTGCAAAGGTTGCTTAGTCTTCCTCTCTTGACGAACCAGTAGTCTAATGAGAGGGAAATAATTGATTGTTATACGAGGAAGTTTTCAGTTTTTGTCATGTCCCTAGTGGCCAACGCAGGCTCATGTTGAAACACCATAGCGAACAATCGTGCATTTTTGTCTTGAAGCGAACAGTAAAGCGAAGTCGATGGCGTGAGAATGATAAACTAGCAGAAGACAGTTTTTCATTACATTACATTACATAGAACTCTGATCAGACATATATTGCGGTAGTGGTATATTTCTTCTGTCCGTAATTCCATGATGGAACAGAATGGCAATAGTACCAGTACCATGTGCGACTTGATTTGTTTTTCAAAAATGGCGACTTCGTGATACTTGAAGCATCCCCTCAAATCAATCTCCGTCGTTTCATCGGTATTCTGAAGACCCTTTCGTAAGGTCTTTCAGTTTCTGGTAGGAGCCGACGGTCAATCACATACATATACGATCAGTTATTTTGGAAGTGGATGGCTCACCTCTCTCTCTCTCTCTCTCAAAAATATGGTTTATCCGCTGGCGAGCCATTATCTCAAAATTCCACTATCAATATGTCAGATAACAATGTAACCCTATCCATTCTTATGAGTCATGTTCCACTAGAAAGAGTCGAGTCATCACAAAAAATCACATCAAAAAAGACCACTTTTCGGTACGGTTTTCAACTGGAAAGGTGTGAAAAAAGACATCATCATAAATTACATCAACAACAATCATATCTATGACAAAAAAAGTTTTATTTTATGGGCTTGGCTAGGGGGACGGAATGGGATTGGAACATCGTGATTTGAGGAATCCAACGATCATCAAGGGCATACCAATAATAAAAGTGAAAAATTGTCACTTGAGATAGAAGAAGCTCAAACAAAAGAAAGAGAGAACAAATTGTTGTAGGAAGTGAGTCATCAATTTAGTTGGCATCTAGGTCAACACAGGGTCAGAAACCCCCTTTTGAGTGAACATCAAATGATGGGAATCACATGGAGAGAAATCGCCTTTTCTTTCCCTGAGAGAACAAGAGATCTTGAATGCCGTGGTGTACATAAGACACTAAGCTCCCCTTCATAATTATAATTTACTCAAGCGCAGGAGTGTCCGAACTGAATAACTGTTCATAAAACTCAGATAGATGCAGAGAGAGAATGTGTGTGTACGGGTGTTGAGACCCGTCACAAAGAAAAACTAACTAAACCGAACAAAAAATGACATCAGATCTCAAATTCCCATTGTTCCAAAGGAAACAGAATGTTGAGATACAAAAATTTCTCTCTTCCATTAGCATCTTATGCTGGTTGTTCGGCAGTCCCTCCAGGATTAACGGAAAGGACGCTAGCCGGTAAATAAAATCCCAGTAAATAATTTCTCGGTTTCCATTTAAGGCTATTTTTTGAGATCATGTTATTAATAGGTTTAGGTTCGCCCACATATAGGTTATTTGAGCGTGGGTATCTACAGCGCAGGGGTCCAGCGCAGACTGAGGCTGTTACATTGCCGCGAGAGAATATATCATCTGTAAGAACGACGAACGAGCTTTTTTTGTATCACCAGGACATCCTCCAACTCTTGTACTTTTCACTTTCCACTCCCAACTTTCAATCTCAATCCAGCAAAATAACTACTGACCTATATGTGTGGCTCTTAACATCCAGGGACATTTTTGATTGCAGCGTGTATGGACCAGTATTCACTGAAATTCGTTGTCATCAAGTTGGACCATCGCCTGAGATTAAGATTTAGGATTGATATTAACTGTGATCATGTTCCTCGCCGAACAATAACATACATTCTCAAAATCCAGTTTTTCCGATCTGATGAAGATGATTTCTCAGATGGGAACTTGTTTTAGATGATGACGGTGATGATAAGTTGAGTGTCTCATCTGCCCTCGTTTTTGGTTACGCATCTAGACTAGTCTAGAAAACATCTACACTGGACCAAGAAATTAATACATATTCTTCGACAAGTAGAGAAAGACATTGCTGTCAAAAATCATGTAACAATACATTCGGTAGCTGATACGATAGAAAAGTAATAATATGATGATGATGACCATGGAAAGTGGAACATCTACGGTAAACTAGGATAGAACCAAGTAAAGTAAAGGGTATGATAGGCCAGGGTGACATGATACCAATCAACCAATCAATGTCTGCAAGAAAAAAGTCGAAACCAAGTGTGGAATGAAAACATCATGAGATATGCAACAAAGGACGTGGGAATGGTGATTGTAAGCTATGCATGCGTGGAAAAGTGTGTGTGTGTGTGATGCAAAGTTGATGAATAACATGACTTATGCCAGAGAGAAAAAGAATGTCGTCCCACAACGAAACGAGCCCATTGCGTTCGTTCACTCAAACGCATATTCAACAGCAGCAGAACAGGCCTCATTGGCAGTTGCATCAATCGCATGGCGCCTCAGACTCTGTTCTGTATCAAAAGAGGCATCACATGCAGGACATGAATGGAGGCCAAGGGACGAGACACTCGACAGCGCAACAGAGCGTGAGCGTTTTGATGACTGAGACTGCAAACCATGCATATCAGACTGATGTCCAGCTCTAGTGCAAGATACAACTCACGACATCATCGTCATCATCATCATCATCATCATCATCATTAAATGACAGCTTTCGCTTGAGAGGAGTAGGTTCTGCGCATCAGTCACATGAGTGATCGAGGAAAACAGTGTCACACTTGCGCACCAGAAAGAGCCGTGCTCATCATCTGCACAGAAAAGTTGTCGCGCCAAGCAAGAATGCGTTTCATGCGGGAGGCATAAGTGTCGGCAGAGTAGGTACAGGGATCACAGCCGTCGGCTTCCTCGGAGGAGCAGTAACTTTCGCCGGACTCCTCCTCATCATCATCGTCGTCGTCGTCGTCGTCGTCGTCATCATCATCGTCTGAGGCACGTGAGGATGAAGGGGAGGCAGGGAAGCGAGGGGGAGGCGTGGCTTCGACAAGCTGGATGGTCTGAAGAGCATACTTGGGCTCGGGAGAGAGATGGCAGCACGTGATGAGCATATCCATGGTAGTCGACATGGGCAACTGTGAATGAGTCCGCCATATTATAATATATCGACACTCGTGTCACACTGGGAACATGTCACACACCGCAGAGACGATCGTCAGATCACTTGATCACTCCGAGGCGCTTCCCCAGCCCAGATCCTTCAACAGATCCCTTCTCACACTCCATCTCAGATCCTCATCCCGTGACCAGTCACGTACGACACACACATTAAATTCATACAAAACAAAAAAAAAACACGATGCAACAACACGTTCTCTCCCACCACCGAGTCCATTTTTGCTCACCCTCCGACATGACTCCGTCATACCAGTAGCCAGCGAGAATATACTCACGGTCGCATCGGCGTGAGCCATGCTTCCGCAGCCTCGAACTGGTCAATCAACTCCCGTAATACCTGTCCCTCCGAGTGTAGTTGCCGCATTGCAAGAAGTGCCTACAATTCTACCTCAGCTCCTGTGGCGCACCACAACCGTGGTTACTCACTATATCCCAGAACCGGAACCCCCTCTCAACCTCCAATTTCGGATATTTCACCCCTGGAAACGTCTCCTCACATATCTCCAATGCCAATGCCTTGGCTTCCTTGACCCCCTCAGCATTCGGGTCCCGAACCCTCTCCTGATGATTAATATGCGTCAGTGCATCCAAATACACTTTCGCAAGCACCCCAAATCCCGTATTGACCTCCGTCTGGAATGGCAACGACAGCGATACATCCAACAAGTCATCTCGCGGCCTTCGCGCATCGTTCCGCAACAACATGTTTAGCGTCGTCACCTCCAGAAGTGTTCGCAACGATCTTGTCAGCGAACGCACAAATGAGTTGAACACCAATAGTTCCCGCGATAGTGGTGCCGACCAAGGTTGAGCCTAGCCATTAAGGAATCCCCGTCCCCAAATGTAGTAATCAGTGATTGACCATTGCCGACCACGTTCGGTTATTAAGTTGCGAGTTTAACCATAACGTGCGAGTCCAGCGCAGACTCACCGTAAAATTCAGCGGCACAATACTAAGCACCCGCATTACAAGGAGCATGCACGACTTTTCATCATCTGCGTACCATTGCCCCCACCAACCCAAGTCGTTGAGTTCCAGGTGACCACCAAAGTACAGAAGCAATGTCGTCCCACACCACAAAAATCCGTGTCCAGGTCACACACAGCAATCAGAGAAGCAAAAGTAAAATTTCTAGATCAGCTTCCTTGACATTTGAGACCAGAGAGAGATGGCAGGATTGCCGTGAGAACTCTCCCAGCGGGAAGAGAAACAACACTTACCCGTCCCAAAGCTTGGGCCGCCACTGAATGCGCGGTTACTCCACAAGTGTCCATGCATGACTCCTGCTCGAACCAACTCCAGGAATAGATACAGCGGATCCTGGAACTTGTCGTTCAATCGCGCCTGTCGCAGTGCAGCGTACATGGCACGTGCTAGAGGGGAATGCATATGGGTGTTCAACAAGAATCTAAGCATACGAAAAATAGAAGATTTCATGAGGATAACAAGGTATGGAAAATCACATCTACTTACCCTCGCAGCTCCAAGAATCGCCAAATCACATTGGCGACCATCTCATCCTTCTTCTCAAGTGGAGCGTGTGGCTTGGCTTTGGTGCGCTGTGCAAACTTTTCAGTTGAAGTAGCCCCCAGACACAGCGCAAAATCAATCGTCGACGACTATCCCAGTCCAAATCAATTAATCAATTAATCGGCACATGTGATACTTACATTTTGTCTCCTCAACTCATCTTCGACGATCGGGTAAGAAACATTCCATCCTGTCACTCGTTCCGCCAACTGAGTCGTCTGGAGTAAATTGTGCGAAATCCCCTTCTGGCCGTGAGTGGAAGGCTGATCAAACCAGAAATATCCAGAGACTTGCTTCTTCGACCAGAAATTATGCATTACACCAGTCAGCATCGCCAATGTCATCGCACGTGGACCTGTCTGCCCATCTGTTATTACTTCCTTCACAAACCGCTTATACTCGCTCGTCTCTCCATTATCTAATGGTGGACTCTCGATAATCTGGCCCGTGGTAAGCCAAATGAGAGCTTGAGGACCCATGAGTCCTCGGGAAAGGTAAAAATAAACTTCGTCGGGGAGGCGATGGGTGAAAATGTCCTGGAGATCAACAGGGATATCAGCCACAGTCAGATGACTGTGATGCCCTCCAGAACCACTGGTGCTAGATGTCGGACTCGTAATGGCGATGGGTAAAGGTTGAACAACACCTTCAGAATTCAGGATGAGAGAACATCTAATCATGGTTCTCGTACGAGCAAAATGGTCATTATATTGCATAGTCTTGACGGCAGGGTGTTCGGAAAATGCTGAAACAGCCGAATGCCCCGATTTGTAATATTTGACCATATCAACTGTAGCTTTGAGAGCTTGTTCATGTACAGAGGGTGGGAAAGGAGGGGATTGGTCGAATCCTAAAAGGATTCCAATATCGAGGAATTGGTCTTCGGAGATGGTAAGTTCTTGTGTAATTGCCCGTTTCGATGCATATTGGAAGGTTGGTGGGCTGGCGGTAAAATCGAGTTGGGTGATAACTTTGTCTACACCAGGATAGAGCATAGTTTCTGTAGGACCATAAATGGAATGGATGTATGCCTTGGGATGGCGAAGGAGATAGATCAACTATGGCACACGATGATGTCAATATTTACCTGAATGCCAAGCTTTCATAGATAACAAACCTGGGCCCAAGCAACATATGGCGCAATGATAAATTCAACGTTCCTGTTTCTGAAAATCCTCAGCACCATGCGCCATAAATCCCACTGGGCGAGCCCATGTCGGCCTTCAAAAAGCTTGGTCGCAGCATCCTCTTGACCATTCTCATACTTTGCCCACGCATCTCGCCGATCTCTACATGCTTCTGTGTATTCATAATGATGGCTTTGCCGCCATTTCTTGTTCGGTTGCAGCCCTGGGAAAACAAATACGGGCTTGATATGCAATTTTTCGAGGACCCGTAGGTCAGCTTCAATACGCTGGGAAAGAGCCAGCGGAAGACCACCTGTTGCGGCGAGGAGAGGCTCTTTGGAGTTGGGACTCTCAAGAAGCTGTTGGAGATAGTGGGCGGCGTCTATACCGAGACGCGACTCAGAGAGAATATTGAGCTGAAGTGACTGCAACTGTTTCCGCTCCAGGAGGAAACCTGATGTGATAGATTCAGTAATACATTTGCTGTTATTTCGTGTACTCTTACTTTCAAGGTGTTTAATCGGCATAGATGAGGTGTTGTTCAATGACGAAGACACGGTGAGAGCTTTGCCAACAACTTAGTGATTATGTAATTCATCTGTCCGACTGTCGAAGCGTTGCAGAACCAAGGCCAGTAAATCATGAATCATAGTTGCAGCTTTTGGAGGCTTTTCCAATAATTCTATCTGAATTTTTTTCGTTTCGGAACTAGGGATCGTTTTCCATTTTCTCTTCGTCATACTCTTTGTCGAGAGAATGCAACTCGATCTCGTTGGATATTTTTGGAGAGTGATCGCTCGACCAATGTCTATCTAGGACATTAGTCCCGATATCGCCTAGCATGTGGTTAATTTACCTCTTCATATTCTTTCGAGCGTTTTATCCACTGGTCCGACTATATTAAAGATACGTTATATCTGCCATGAACAGTATAGGTCAGGAGAACCATTGCTGACAAATAACCATCTTTGGCGGAAATCAAGTACTTGAACCATTTCTGTCGTCTCCGAATATCTTGGAACGGCAGCTGGAATACACATGAACCATCTGTCAAAATAACCCATCTACCAGATAGCTTTTTGTTCAACAATCTCATTGACCCTTCGAAGAAGATGAATCCACCGATCGTATTTCCCGCTAAAGAATTTTTTCTCTCGAAGGCCCCACCAATAACCGATTCATCATAAATGACTCTCCCATGACTAAATGCTACCCACTGCTCCTATTTCACCGGACTTACAACGAGGTTTTCCTACGTTTAGGAGTGTTTGTCTTTTACTCTACCCACACCATGGACTGGGTTCAACCTTTGTCGTGCGCTTGTAATCCGTTCGTGTCAAGACACTGGGCCTGTGGCTGTTCATAAATATAAGTGTTTTGGGATCATGCCCCTGGCTTTACCCATGTTATTTGAACACCTCCCCATCCTAGGGTGCCACTTGGCCACTACTTTCCTCTTTCGTCAGACACATTTTTATCTCCTCTGATTACTCCCTCCTATGAGTAGTCATGGTATATTATGACTGGATGCCTTCATCTTCTCCCATCTCACAAATCTCGCCATTACATCCGAGTGCGTCTTACGTTGAGCAACTAACATAATGGTCCAACTTTGAAGCTTCTCGTCCTCAATGACTCGTCTTGTATACATACCGCGAGCCGGATCTATGTGATATGTGTCACGGTACCGCTCCTACTCATACCAAGCCTCCCATAACAGACCATATTTTTCCCAGAAGTCTCAGAGCACCTTCATCCAGTCAAACCTTTGTGCCACATACAGCAGACTAGCGGGGTCTGTACCGAATCGAGAAATACATATGATGCTTTACAGAACTATCCATCTTCACATACTGGTATAACGCAGCGTATGGCCGAGGATCAAATTCCATATGCCGGATTGTATTCGGCGCAATGAGCCAACCCACTACCTGATGTATTTCAGGCTATCTTCCAATTGAGAGCTCTCCCATTTGTCACACCCACTTATCGCCCCTCACCAACTGGCAGAGGTTTGTGAACGTTCGGAACGAACATCCGCACGTGAGTTCAAGATGGCGACCACGGTATTTTGTCGGAGACTTGGTACACATCGCGACAAAGGGACACGACAACCTAGTCTGTCTGATTGGATTCTTCCACCACTTCTTAGTCTTCGTTGTTGCTTCTTGTGTACGTCAAAAGGTTCGATCGTGTCAATTTCATTTTGTATTGAATTGTGATTTCGATCACCTCATGATATGTTAGAAGTGATCCTCACAGTCCCATCATAATTGGTATGGACTTGATTTCAAGACTGTGTTTTACTTGTGATATACCTGATCACATGTGCAACTCCCCTGTGGTTTTTACTCCTAGTCATTTACAGTTGTCCACAGTTCACTGGGTGACTCCTGAGTTATCAGAGTGGTTCCTAAGGTTGCTAGAACCTCTTATTCATCACCTGTGCTCCAATTTTAGATATAATACTTCTCGATATTCTTAAAAGGAATCAACCGTCATTGTGTTATCGGTGAATCACTAACTTAATTGCTAATAATTGTTTGCCCAATCAGAAATAGAAATACCAGGTTATCTATCAAGTGGATTACCTAGTGAGAAATAAAGTTTCCGCTGGTAGGGTTATCTGTCACCATTTCTCACTCGTAAGCTTGTTACGAGTGTTGCGTAAAACAGGCTTTCATTTTGGGTGATCCGATGGTGGACTTACATCCAAGATGATGTCAATTCTTTTGATCGTTTCCATATGGACTGCAACAGTCGTGGAAAGCTAAGGTGGGTGATGTCATGGTCGAGCAAAGTTTACTTAGTAATCAGTTTACTTAGTAATCAACATCACAGTGTACAATGTGTATCGATGCCCTCTCAAGTTTCTCAATGACCTCTGTCACAGGTGATGTTATCAGTGGCCTCAAGGAGTCTACTTCCATTCATCCATAGCGGAGTTGGAAATGATTCAAGGTCCTCCGTGCGAAAATGGTTCGTACTGGAAAAACCTGAAGTGGAGAAAACGAAAACGATCGTAATAGCTCGGCAGCCAGATATAGGTTCCTATAAGGTTATACCGAGCAGCCTGCCTTTTTCACACTGGCGCTGTGCAGTGAACATCCAAAGATCAAGCCCTTCATTACTCGGGAGCTCATGCCACTTCACACTGAGTAATGGTACGACAGCAGAAACCTATGCTCCGGTTCACAGACTGCATCGATCCCAGACTAACAGCAACCCATTGCCCATGAGAAATACCATCGGAAGAATCATGCGATGTTCTTTGAGAACCGAGTCGTCGGATGTACTGAGATGCCACCACCACACCGAGATCTCGCTTTTTTCACTGACAAGAGCGGTCACCAAGCCTCAAAGTTACTTTCGGAACATGTGATGTTTCTCGATACACGGCATGACTCAATGACTGACTGACAGATGAATAAAGTCCGGAGCAGGCTGCAAACAGCGCGGCGTTGATGCAGATGGAAATCTGCGGCCGTAGGCCAGCTCTTCAGAAGTTAGGAGACCATCTGCCTCGTGTCGGGCTAGCATCCGAGTTCAGACGGAGCGACTTCTCATGTTATCATTTTCTCTCAGCACTGACTAACTCAAGCCAAGAACGTTGGTCCCGTTTCAGTTTACTCCTTTGTGGCAACCCTGATATGTATCGCCCCAAAATATCTAGGACTCAACAACTACTAAGGCCGTCAAGAATGGAGCTTGAATAACTAGTTAGATTTAATGTTCTCACTAACTGCCAATCTATTACAGCCACATAACACAACTACCACCATCTACACATCCATACATAGTAGTAACTCATCATTTCGTCAAAACAAATATACTAGCCCTAACTTTATCCAAGTTTTACTCCTGTGAATTGTCAAAACTCCGATTATTACCGTTGAATGTAATTTTGTATATGGACGAGATCACATGTTAATTGGACAGAAAAAACATAGACTCATGATACATGTGGAGTAGAGAGGAAGAAACACTTTCAGCGGATCGTCGGTACTGTGAACCTGACGGCCGTCAATTTACCTTTAACTTACCTTTGCTTTGGCTTGGGTCATGACGACATCATACATGCGCAATTGGGTTTTTCACATATCCTTACCTCGTTTCCTTCGAGGGCATCACCATTGATGGTCATATCAGCGATAGAGAATTTACTTTGATTAACAGATGGGTTAGCCTCAACACTGAGCGCTGAGTGCCATCTGAGGAACTGCTACAACAGATGCTTATAATATCAGGTCATATGATATCTCATGATTAGGCAGGGTTGACTGTAAGTTTGAACTTTGAACTGGATGTGATAGATACTCAAGAGTTATTCCCTACACTACTATTCTTCTAGTCATGATTCTGACTACAGAACTTAGTATTTAAGACCAAGTAGATACACTAGCTGTACATGATACAAATCCAGCGACATCACCGGGCGATGGTGGTTACACCTCCACAATAAACGAGTAATATGTCTCACGGGTTGTCAATCGTCTATGAGACTTTTACGATAGAATGGAGAGTGAGCATTTAAAAATTCAGATGAGATGAAGTCGGAGGTCCAGTTCTCAGACTTACATTGTTGCATCGCCTCAATCTGACATCCCCTTTTCACTTTTTCTAGGCTAATAATGAAAGCCAAGCCAAGCTGAGCTCTGTTATTCCATTTGGAATCTTGGTTCATGTAGGTCTACGATCAATATTATGAATGTGTAGTGCGAAGTGATGACCGGTAAGCAATCACGGTATCGGAATAAATCACTGGTTAGCCACGAGAAAAATAGGTTATAGGATCCAAGTAGACTCCAAAGGTCTGGCTTGGCTACTTCGTTGTCTTGATGTGAGGGGCACTGGTATTTTGGAGGAACTGGTATTTTGTCAACGGCTCTGGACTAGGGTCGAGGTGGCTTGATGGGTGGGAATTTCGAGATCCTTCATCTTTTCTATGATACTGCCGAATCTAGGTCGGTAGTGTCTAAGGAATTGTAGTGCCCGGGGCACTATTATATGTATAATATCTACCGGTGACAAAATCTTCTAGGTGTCCAAAGTAAAACCGTTAGAAGTCCTAGTTTCAAATTTGTGAGAACGAGTTAATCGCTCTTTTGAGTTTCCTTCCTGGCTTTTGAAAGCATAGTCCCGTAATTTACAAGCTGCCTGGTCTGCCGCCCTGTGAATCAAGTCACTTTCTGGTAACAACGAAAAGATAGTTTTCTGAGTTTAAGTTTAACGTCATAGTTACTTTGCGTAAGGCCCAGCCTTGATCTAGAAATGGATCATTCAAAATTCGCTGAAAACACAACCAAAAATGCCAGGCTTCTATATCGCTCAGAGCTACTCTTCGAAGTATCCGCCATCTGATTTGAAGCAAGCTCTAAAGCCGGGAAAAATATTTTTCATCTTCCTGAGACCAGCACAATTGAAATTCGGTTGGTGGCGCCTTTCATGCGAGAAGAGTGAGAGGTCAGTCTTGTTCCATATTAGTATCACAAGGAGATCACGAGATACACAACACCAAGCATGCGTTCGTGCAGATATTTATATTTGGGGATAGTCAGGTCCTTCTCGATAACGAGTACTGAGTCAACCTCAAGTAATAGCCTAGTAGTGAAACACGCAATTATGCCTGATGATGAAGTGAAGAGCTGTTGCAGTGAGGGGTGATAATGATTGTTTGCCATGTTGGTCCCAGGGCTGGATTTCTTCCTATGGGAGCGTTGAGCAATCGACAGGTGTGAGAAAATTTGATTCATGATGATTCAAGACATTTCATCTCCCCGAGACTGGCCCACGAACAGACAGATGTGAGGTGTCATGTTTTTCTTTTCGCCATTGTAGACTCAATTCACAATGTATTGAAAACCAGCGCAGTGAGTACAACGATCTGAGCCACCTTATTTGGTCTGAACATCAGCAAGACCTCGGGCTCTTATGAGCATGTCGGCACAACGACTTGTCAGACCTTCTTGTTCACTGAATAGTAAGTGGCTCTAGTCTTGATAACATGCCTGCAAGTGAGTATCGGCGCTCGGAGAGCTGACAAAAGCCGTAAGGCAGTGTGACATTGTCCTATTCATATTACACCCTGTTCAGAGCATTCTGTATCAAGGCCAGCTGGTTTTCCGAGCTTCCCGATCATGGTGTCAAATATTGTGGTGGCGTCTGTCTTGTTACAATCCCTCATGCATCCAGGAATCTGATTACTGGATGACAAAGCTGGTACCCATGGGCACGATAATGGTGATCAATCTCGTCTGTGGGCCAGGATCTCACTGGTGTATGCAATTGAATGTGGCGACGAATACATTCGGGTGTCACTGATCTTCATTTTGTGATACAGCAACCAGGGCAGCAATTTTGTCTTCAATTGAGGTGGCAACCTAACTACTCAGCCCGTGGATTAATGATATCGACTGGGGATAAACTTGTCTCATCAGCGCCAGAATATTTCCTGAATTCCAACAGTGGTTACATCATGTGTCATCTTCCCTCACTCACACGGTGGAGATCGGTACTCTTTGGGTTATGACTCCTGGTACCCGTTGATTGTTGATTCAAGTCAGTCAGTGAGTTTTCAATAATATCTCCCTGAATTTTGTATAAATGGGTTGGAGTAGCTCAGCTGATCAAGGTGCCACCTTCATTTCCGGACAACTTCCTGACAATGCGCGAGCACCGGGATGTTTCAGTTCTCACACTGTCTCCCTATCTAAATCCATATCTCGAATAATATACACAATCAATATACTTGTGGTTCAATATTCCTATTCTCTGAACCTATATATTCGCTGAAAATAATTTAAAAACTATTACAGTTGATAAGAATAAGTGCGGCCAGAAAGTGTTCAGCGCTATGAAGGAAGCCCCCTTATGAGTTTCAACCCACTGGACTCCTGGCCGAACTTCAATGGGCCAGGGCAGTGGGAAAATGTACCTACGATCCTGATGTTGATTCTAGTCATGATGTTCATGGAGACATGGCCCGAACTTGTGGTTAGATGCTGTAAGCATTGCACTTGTTGCAAGACCGATGACGATGACGATTAGCCGGTAATGTCGGCCGATCCATTTAACCTGTGGGCATTGGGGGGTTATTGGTGGCAGGTATGTCCGAAAGGTAACCGCTGTATATATACCATACTTGGTTTCTTCATTCTAGCATCACAAACCAGTCCAGTGAACCAGTCGAGCACAAAACCATATCGCCGGTCTCAGCCGTAGATAATTCCTCATTCCAATAGTCCATCACTGGTTCGTAGTGCATCATCTACTGATCTAGCTTAATTCCGAGTTGCGCCTCATAAATGGAAGACACACATTTCCGGGATTCTCTGGAAGACTTGCTACACACACGGATGAATCGGGGAGTGTGGGTGAATTTTGTTGGTCCGAGGCATCAAGGGTGACGGTGTTGAGACTGTTCATAGCATGAATCCTCGTTCTCTATCTGAAACAGACACGGCTACGATATTAGATCATATCACCGCAACATGAGAAAGCGATCACATGAAGAGCTGCAGAGTTTTCGGCTTTCTTCCGTAACTTAACCTGAATGGACAAAATAGGTTATATGTGGCCCGCAAACAACGGCCTATCATTGGTATCTTTCTCACTCACGCAAATATGGGCAGTATCCGCAAGTATGGTGATACAACATCAGCATAATCTCAACATGCCTTAAGTGGCATGTTGTTGATGAAGACTTGCTCACTTTGAAGAGCATTGGCGAGACGGTAGCTCGATATCGTGATATGATGTATCTGTGAGAATTCAACATAATCTGAGCTCAGAGTCGCTGACTTATAATTATGATCATGGGTATAAAAGGACACGGTCGGACCGATGTTAACAAGCTCAGCGAATCCTGTGCGTTCTTCACACTCCATATCCACAGCCGATGGACTAGAACTAGGGGAATAACATCTGATCGTAATCAGGAACTGATTCATTTTGATACCGGAGATCCTCACCATGTCGGCGTGAAGGGCTTAATTATACATACTTCTACAGAAGTCGAGTAGCCCGTTGTCGGTTTAACTATGGTTGCAGTGAGGTCCCCTCGAGGCTATAATGCTGCACTTACACTGTTCGTGGGATCCTCGTAAGTCGACTCTCGATTTCATGTCCACACAAAGAAAGACAATTGTTTCTTAGAATCTCATATATTTGTGAAACAACAGAAAATCGCAACAAACGAGGGATACCGATGAAGTTCTAACAAACCACCGGCCCGTATCAATGATGGGGCTCACCTATGATTCGATTACTCATAACGTCGTAGAAATCCGGTATCGCCACTTGATCTCTTGTAGCCGAGCTCAGAAAATTTTCGAATTAAGTGGGCCTCCCAAACATGGAGATCCGCGCGGCTATGTGGGCGGACCGTCGACCACGATGTCAGCAGAACAAGGGTGAATCTGGAATCAAGGAAAATACCTCAGGAAGTAGGGTGTCTGATCAAACAGGAACAAGACTAAACCTACATAGAGCGATCAGAAATAGTAAGGTTTCCCAAGTCCAGGAACCACACCACTCAGTAGCCATTCCGTCGTCCTTGCCAAAAGATGGCCAGCCTCGTTGACTCCGCCTCCCCAGACCGAGGTTCTGCAATTTCCTGTATTTCTTTTTAAGAACGCAAGTCAGTTTTCCTGATATCTAGGAGAAGAATTATCGGGTATCGAGTAGAAAGAACACAATTCAGTGACAAAGCCTCCGTTGATAGGAATGATTTCGATAATTTCTTGTTTCACTCAGGCAAGTTCAGCTCTCTTGCTGTTGGGCAGTAAGGATGACTTTTCATTGTGAGAGATGTAATGTAAACTGATCTCTGCGGGTTCACCACTAGGGATAAAAACTTTGCATTGAAAACAATGTGGAGGCGGTTCGCAAGACGATGGTTCTGGAAGAGCCGTCCTTGGTTGCGGCTCGGATGCTTGGCAGCGTTTGTCTCAACTGTAATGACAGGTTCGTGAGGGAGTAAAGACATTTTAGATTTCGCTTTTATCGAAGGTAGCACACTCCTAGTTTTAGGAAAGTCTATTTCAGCCGGCGAAATAAAAACTGTCGAGAGTAACGGGTTGGGAAGAGAGTGCGATAGCAAGGGCTTCTACCTCTCCAGTCCCCTTGGATACATTGTACTGTCTGTGAAGAGTGACGTATGAAGTATAATGGACAACTGAGATGGTTTTTCAACGAGCGGAGATGGTAACGGTCCGAGTCGAGGCAAGACCAGGAAAAGTCGTAGGTTCACCAGAGGGTAAAAACGTGCCCACGTTTTGCTGTCGCAAAGTCCCCCAGTAGCGGAGACGCAAGATGGTGGTTTCGGGGAGAGAGGTTTGGGGCGACTGAGACTTTGAGACCGAGTCTTCCACTGGAAAAATGAGTATTTGGGTCGAACAAAGGAAAGGGAAGGAATTGTTGTCGTCTCTGGAATGTGTAAGTTCGACCCTCAGTCATTTTTCAAGCCGTTTATCCCGGTCATGGTAGATGATTGCAGAGGAAGAAGGCTGCTACTAGAGAGGGGCTTGTTAGTTGAATACAATGCATTTTTGGGCATGGCATTGGACTCAAAGCTCGAGTACAGTCTTGACCTGACACATGAACATGAGTGCTTGGGACTGAATTTCTGGTTGTTCTTGGGGGATCCCGATGCAATCATAGTAAGTAAGCGTGAGTAGCAGCATAAGGAATTTCTCCAATTATATTCACTTACCGTCTGGTGGACGGATAGAACCAAATTCATGGACAGCGGACCTCGAGCTTGAATTTTAATTTCAGTTTCGTCGGTGTTATTTTTGGTGGCAACACTGGCCTCTGAGGTTTGCTGGTAGATTCATTACACTGTAAAATGCTGTTGAGCCACCAGGGAAGACTGGGTCCGTATATTAGCTGGGCAGACTAACAAGACCAAATATGACGATAAACTTTTGTGTTGACCGTCATGTCATGTTCTGGGTGAGGTGGAATATGTTGGGAATCAACAAATTCTATTTATTCAATTGTGAGAATGGAAATCTCAATCTCTCATCCAAGTGAATATTGACCTCAAATTTAAATGTGGTCCTAATTTTTTTTAAATCAACAATTTATTACACGGAGCACGAGGGCAGACCATGGTAGCTACTTCGTAACTATGTTAAATAGGACTAAGCATAAAAATAAAATAAAAGGTCAATGAAAAATATAACTAATATAGCAGCAAGATTGCATACTCATGTAATACTTTCTCTGAAGGAAAAAGCATTGGGATTAAATGAGACAAACTGATTAATCATATCTCTCATTGGATTCCAGTACTTGTTATAAATCTTCTACAGTTGTAGAGGATGTGATGTCTTATTTCAATTGGATAAGATCCACATGGACAACTGAATTCTTCACTTGGGAAAAATTTAAGTCTGTATTCTCCTATGGGAGCATGATTGGTGAAGTAGCACAAGTACAAAATGAGTTTGAGAAGCTGAATTGTTTGATCTATGGTCTTCCTTTGATATAGAAGAGTTCAATATTTGAAAGATTGTTATTTAGAAGATTCAGAAAATTTCTTTCCTTGTGATTAGACATTTTGAATGATGTACACCACTCTTTAATAATGTTGTCACATTCCTCCTTCTTGTTGAAGTCCCATGATGTTTTAATAGGATAAAGTGGAACAAGGTTGAATTTCTTTGTATCCTTGTTCACCTGCTCATGGAGATGCTATTTTATATCACTAGGATAGTCCCAAAATTCAATGGAGTTATCTGAATGATTGTTGAAGAACTCTCAAAGGTTCTTAGATATCACAATTGGCTGGAGTTGGTATGGATGTATAGAAGAATCAAAGATTTTTTGCACTATATAAAGGGCATCTGTGATGACAATGATATGAGAGGAACTAGATATTTGAATTATCTGATTAATCCCACATCTGAGTGCAAATAATTCCACCTCCATAGAGGTGATATTGATGGCATGGTGAAGCATTTTCTTCAAAGGACTATTGAATGAATGAATGTGAGTAATAGATGTAGCAACATTATTTTTGATTCTAGCATCTGAAGTAACAAGTACTATGTTTGGTTTCAATGATGCATTGAAGATGAGTTCATCCAGTTTATTATTAATCTAACTCCTGGATGAAATTCACAGTTTAGAGAATCAAAAGATAGAAAAACCCCATTAAGATGGTTGTTGGCATCTACTATAGAGCTTTTGATTCTTTGTTGTTGCTTGGAAGACATGTAATCTAAGGAAAGATGATGAAGTTGAGATTAGAAAGCATGTCTTTTTTCAAGAAGCAATTTAATAGCATGATTGTGAGGGAGAGTAGCTGTACATAACTGATATCTGCTACCCAAGTTTTTTAGATGAAAATGGATGGGAATTAGGTCTGTGATAGCTTTGATTCCCATGGTTGGTGAGGTATGGAAAGCATCTAAGGTCTATAGTACAGCTCTTTGTTGCATTTTATTGAGCTTGTTAAGTAGGTAAGATAATGACACATTGTTATAATGTCAAAGGGGAAACCTATAGAGGGCAATAGGAAGAACACATGTTCTGTAAAGGAGTCATTTTTGATATGGTAGAAGACCACATATTGAGTTTTCCAGTATTTTCATATATTTGACTGTAGATATAGCTTTATTGGCATAGAATTTGATATGTTGATGAAAGAAAGATTTTTGTCAAAAATAAACCCCAAATAACACCAAATGTCTTTGGAATATAGAACTGAGCTTTCCAGACAACTAAGATCTAGAAGAGATAGATTGAAAACTCCATGTGATCTGGAAAAATGAAACACTTTAGTTTTTCTATGTTCAAACCAAATTGATTGAAAAGTAAAGAAACAATATTGTAATTACAAAAGAGAACTGAATTGGTTTTCTTGAAAGATTTTTCTTGAGATATAAAAAGACTGTTATCTATAAAAGAAAGAAAAGAGATAGGAATTTTTAGGTTTTTTGCTCATTTTTCAAAAATATGAAAAAGAGTGGATAAGTAAAGAGCTGATAGGATAGGAGATAAAGCAGAACCTTGTCCTACACCAACATCAATATTGAAAAAAGAAGACAAAAAATTGTTCCAGAGATATTAGGTTTTTTTACCAACTAAATAATTAGAAAAGAAATAAGAAATCCTTGGATTGAATCCAGCCTTATCTAGAATAAGAGGAATGAGACAGTGGTTAAGTAAAGGGAAGAACTAGGCTACATTAAATGCTAGAGTGCTCATTTTAATCTGGTCTGAATGAATTAGATAAGTTAAGAAGTTACCTGCATCAAAAGTGGATTGTTGCTTGAGCTTTTCAAGTTGATTAGAATGGATGAAATTATTAGTAATAGTATAGTATTGTATTCTTTCTCCAATGACTTTTTCGATTAATTTTCCTAACATGTTCAAGAGTATAATAGGATAAAAGAACTTTGGAGAGTTGTAAGATGTTTTATTGGGTTTTGGAATAATGATTGACAATGACATCTTAAAGTGAGAGAGCTAATGATTTAAGTTTATACAAGCATTAACAATATCAATTATGACACTCCAGCATGAATTGTCATTAATAACACATTTGAGATGCTTTCACAAAACTCTGTCTGGTTCTGGTATAGATGAGCTACTACACTTTGATATAGTGATCTTGAATTCTTCTTTAGAAAAAGGGTTTTATTTCAATATTGGTTTAAAGGGAAGCTTATCTAAAATGTTGATATTGATTTGGCAATTTTGGGTTGAATTAAACAATTGATGAAGAGCTTGCCAGAGTTCATCAAGTTTTATACAAGGTTGACTATTAAAAAATAACACTTTGATAATGGATAATTTTCATTTTTTGACTCAGTTTATGAGATCATAAGATCTTTGATTTTTGGACATGATTTCTTGAATTTTTTCATTAAAGAATACCTGTTTGGTCTTCTTGACAGTACCTTTGAACATCTTCCAATTATTGATTTGCTTAAATGTTCTGTATTTTGATAGTACAGATTGGTATTCTTCATTTCACCATTCCTTAGAGTGTTTTGTAATTTTGACATACTTTGAGTGTTTCTGCCACAAGAGATTTGAAATTCTGATAGATTCTTGAACAATGAGTTCAAGTGATTCTTTATCTGTTAATTGAGAAGTATTGATTTTTTTGACATTTTTTATGAGTTCAGAGGTAAAATTTAAGTACTCTTCACTGTTTTTAATGATGGTGCATCTTTTATCTTTTGTGAAATCTTTAATAATGTGGATATCAACTACCAGAGGAGCATGGTTAGAAGGATGTTATGATTTTGGAAGGATAGTATGATTGTCAAATTCTAATACATTAGGTCTGAGAAACATCAGATTGATGATAGAATTTGAATTGTTTTCATTATCCAAATATCTAGTAGGAACAGAGTTAGTAGAATGTAAAAGTGAGAAATCAAAAGAGTCTGCAATATCTACAAGCAAATTGCTATGAATTAAATGAAATGTGTATGAAGGATCCTAATTACTATTTCTAATATTAAATGAAAAAGCTGGCATCTAAGCTTTATGTTGTAGCAACCACTCGTCACTCAAGGACAAATGATCTCACAACGAGCAAAGCTCTCCAATGGGCTATCAAGTAAAGAGTGGGGGAATTACAAGAGAACTCGACAAGGAGCCCTCGCTGC
>Ga0157368_1000283_pt1 | contig 24287 bp, 27 predicted proteins | sample AttbisABBM3_FD_113146 | JGI IMG/M metagenome (GOLD analysis project Ga0157368, IMG submission 113146) | Fungus gardens microbial communities from leaf cutter ant in Botucatu, State of São Paulo, Brazil - Atta bisphaerica ABBM3 | ecosystem: Host-associated > Fungi > Mycelium > Unclassified ...
GAGTTATCCTAATTTTTAGTGATCCTCAGATGTCAGGGGATGGAAGTTAATTTTAGACCTATGAGAACATCCAAGATGGAATGAACAGGTGTAATCTGCACTGGAAGAGATTGGGGAGTGTAGATGAGGAATAGGAGATTATCTATAGGTCAGGATAGATGTGGTCAGAAACACAGAATGTGATAGTCTAAAAGAATTGCTAAGAAAGAAAAAGAGCTCACAATACCAACAGCCAGAGCAGAGCATTACCAGAACATTCAGGATTGTGACTCAAAGTTTGACCACAGAGAGCAGTGTTGGTCTGTGGAAAAACATAGGGTTCAGTAGAAGTAAAAGAGTGTTGACTCCAAAGGAATGAGAAAACCATGAGGTTTGGCAATATTTGGGTGCTTAAACTTCAGTTGAAAGTAGATCTTCTGGTATCCACCACACTCATGCTCTGAACTCCATTAGCTATCATTACTCCTATACTTCCTGCTCTTCTAGATAATCTTCTAGATATTTCCATTAGTATTTCTAGTTATCTGGTCACTATCATTCTCTAATTACCCCAGTACCTTTTCACTAGATTAGAATAGACTGTAGAGCATTTATGATAGTTGCCACCTTTAGAAAACCTTATTCTGTCCTCTTAGGTTTTTCTGAAGATCACAGAACTCCACATAACTTCACAGACTTTGCTCAGTTATCCTAATACTTTATCTTTAACTTTTACTGTCTCTCTTATTTGCCCTTTCTCTTGTTTCTGAAATTATAACCACATAACAAGTAGTTGGTGCTATATTAATACTTCTTAAAGCAAGAACCATGCTTAATATTTCATACTGGATTTAGGTGTCTGTCTATCTGTAGAGGAGATTTTTCAGTATACATACAACATTGAAGCAAAGCAAGCTTGAGGCAACTTATACTTATATAAGCAACTATTACAGCCACTCAACTTTCTGCCCTTCCTCCCTCACAACCAACTCAAAGCCCTCTTCGACTAACTTTCTCAGCTCCTCCTTGCATTTCACTTTCCACCCTCCGAAACACCCACATGCAGGATTCATATCCAAATTCAAACAAAACTTAGGAATATGTAAGACCTTCCTTCGTTGCCTCAGGAACTCAGTGAACAAATCACCATGAATGATAGACAAGGACTGTTTGGGAGCTCCACGGAGACGGGTAAAGACACTGGTATCGTGGTCTAGGTTGTTCGTAGAGAGGTCGTGAGGAGAGGGAGACTGGAAGGAGAGAACATGAAGAGAGGGGAGGTAAATGGTGTGGATCGGGAACGATGGAGACAAAGGAGAGGACAAGACTGGAGTGGACGGTAAGGACGTTGGAGTTGGTAAAGAATAGGAGGATGAATAGGAAGGTGTAAGTAGCGTGATGAGCTTCTCGAGGAACGTATGGTCGTCTTCCATCACAGTCAGGTTTCGAAGCGAAGATCCAAGAGCATGAAAGATTGTCTTTAAAACTGGTAAAGGATCTCCGGAAAAATTGCGAATATACCCAAGCTCGAGATCAATAGGTGGATTTTCAGGCAATCGCATGAGGAAACTTGTCAACGTCTGATCCCAATCCGAACTCCACGATGCTTCGCCACTAAGACTCAACCGCTTCAGACTAGGGAACGACATGAATCGGAAAAGCGCATCATCCCAAAGACTACCAATACAACACCAATCAAGCCATTCGAGGTGCGGGAAGATGATGGCATCCTTTATCATTTGGCTGATAGAACTATTCCTCACAGCATTGGGGTGATGAGATTGGAAGGACGTAAGATTGTGGCAACGCCTCAGCAATTCAAACGCGACGTTGGTATGAGCGTGTCTGAGGTAGATCGTGGTTATACGTTGCCAAGGCAGAATAGGAGTGACTTTGATGTTTACAAATGTCACTTTGGTGAGGGAGGGAAGGTTTGATAGGTCAATGCGCTCATCGATACGCCCGGAACGCAAAGAGAGATTGGATAAATGAGTAAATGAGTCTGAAAGAAGATGCAACCACCGCACCGGCGCATCCAAAATCAGTTTCCCGATCCTCTCACTATTCTCACGGAATACGGTGCGTTTGAGAGCATCCAGATGACCGTCAACTTGGTCTGGATCATCATATAAAACTGCATCCTCAATCTCCCATTTCTCGTCGATGGTGAGCTTAAGATCAAATTTGAGTGGAGATGCACGTGCGAAATACGTGCGAAGGAGAGCAGAGGTGTCGTCTGGGGATAGATGATACTTCCAGTGCCAGTCTAGTTTCGCCCAAAGTTGAGGCATGGAAAGGACAATTTGACGCCAGCGTGATGAAACGGCACTTAGTGCAAAAACAGGAAGAATGAGCGGTTTGGCTCCATTGGGTCTTCGAACTCGCTGATGAGAAGAATTGTATGAGGATGGCGGACAAACATAGTAGAAGATGGTGATGAGGATGTTAGATGGAAGCCTGGCCTCGAGAGATTGGGTCTCGTTAAGCCTGCGACAGCGAGAAGCTCGCTCTTTGTACAAATGGAGAATCGCTTCATCTATTCCGTTAATTTCTTGATAGAGTAATTTGGATTCGGCGTCATCGACGAAATGCAAATTTGCATCAGAGGTTGAATATGCGGGGATTGTGGATGCTTGACAAGGGGGAGAGATTTCGGAGGTTTTCTGAACAGAGCCGGAAGAGTACCCGCATTGGGGACAGGTCGAGGGAATCATCATGTGAGGGAAGATGGGCTTAAATTCTCCATGTTATATGGGGGAAGGGTATACCAGATATGGATATTCCCAGGAACCTAGCCGACCGGAACGTGATTTTCGAGTTGTAGTGACCTTGAGCATTTGGAGAGAGGGAAATCTGAAGTGATTTTTTTGTTCCATTGAGGCAGGCATTATGCCTGGTAGGAATAAGCATAGCAAAAATGGCCAGGCAGAGGTGAATTTTCTCTTTGAAGCATGGTTGATACTAGATAATGCCTAAAAGCTAGTCAAGAAACTAAAACAAACTTAAAATTTGTCGGTAGGATTTCCAGGCAACACTCACGAAACCTATAAAGTAACATTTATCCAAGACAGTTGATACATACATAAAAATTTTATCGAGCGGGGGAGAGAACTGGGAAGATCGAATCCGAGATCCGTCTGCCCCGATTGAAATAATTTCACTCGATCGCGTGATGTGACGGAGTCAATTGATGTCACTCTTTGTATGGCAACTCAGGAGCTTATTGCTTTCAGAATAAACCTGGACAATGCCACCACAGCAAGGACTCTTCGCCGTTCCCTATGGTTCCGCTCATAAAGCAAGAACAGGATATATGGCCAGCGACATCGTTGAGATGGGACCGGGTGGTGGAGGGGGAGCAGTTTACGCGCGCCATGGACACGCTGCAACACCTGGCCCTAGTTCACGAAATCATGGTAAATGGTCATCCTAGTATATCTGTTTCCAACCTGATCCTACGCATGTAGTCGTCCTCGACGATGGAAAGAAAGAGAAGCGGAAGAGAGAGATCGCAGGGAAGCTTGGGAAAGAGATGATTGATAGGAGAGAAGAGTGCGTTCTTTTCTTTGGTTTCATTCTGGTTTTCCCATGGTGTTGCGCTTGCACAGCGGCCGTTACTTTCATGACCATATTTCCCGATTGCTTGGTACATCTGTACAGCTATCTCTTCGACCGGAGACAAGCCCGATGTACAACCTCAGGCTATTGCCGCTTTCAATTGAACGTTCAGCAATCCTCGTGCAATATGAGAACGAAGAGCGTTATGCGAATGATTGTGTACAGACAGCATATGAAGAAGAACGTGCCAGAGTGGAAGAGGAATGGAAAAAAGGGCGGGACCGTGTTCGAGAGCGGCTCCTCGAGGGTATTGAGGAGCGGCGAAGGAAAGCACGCGAGGAGAAAGAGGGTGAAGGTGCAATGGGCGGTCAATATTTTGCAACACTGATCAGAATGTTCGTATCCTGACAATGTTTTCATGTAGATGCCTCACTTGATTCTCACTCAAGACCACCTCTAACGCGTAAACTTCGCAACAAGTTAGGGACTTCTCCGCCTCCTACACCAGGCCCATCCGCCAATAGTGCCCTTATTAGCGGCCTACCAATAACCATGGGTCCATTTCCAAACCCTCACTCTCTATCAGTCGACGAAGTTCCTTCACCGTTTCCTTTTCCGCTTACATCAACCACATCGGGGAACGGGGGTGGTGCTGGTGCTGGTGCTGGCAATGGTGGAGGTGCAGGTGGAGGTAGACGCCGACAGAAGGGCGGAGGTGCAAGTCAAAACCAGGCTATAGGAGGCCTGGGGAAGAGTATTCCAATGTTGGGATTGAATAAGGATCCGGAAGCTGATAATGATATGATCGAAATTCGCCGGGGTAACAAGCGCCGTCGGAACGCAACCGTAGTACTTGGCCCGAAGACTTGAGATATTTATTTCTGTATTTATTTCTGTAGGTGATAGCATCATTGATCGTATACTATTGATAAGACTTGTATATATCCGGCTTTTGTGATAGCCGTTGATGGCTTATGAGGGTGGCGACGACCCATGATCAACGTGCGAAATTCAACATAAAAATGGAAGACCTGTCTGTTATAAAGCATTCCCAACCCGAACTGTTTCTATCAATCTCTATCAAATGAGTCTGTGCAAGGATTGTATTAGCGGTACGATCGATTTGTCTCTGACCTTATCGCACTCAATAGGAGTTTAAGGTGCTAGGCACGAGGGTACGCCCGAGGGTACGTGTTGTCCGATCGTGGTAGATACATCCAGGACTCAGTCCTGATCCAGGCAAGGAAACTACCATCAACGGCGTCAGTGTTTATATTGCCACACCAACCATCGACTATCCCAAGGACAAAGCTCTCCTGTTCCTCCCAGATGTCTTTGGACATAAGTTAATCAACGCTCAGGCACGTCATAAATCCTAATAGATAGATAATGCCCAATCGACCCATTTCTTATAATCAGCTTCTTGCCGATGATTTTGCGCGCAATGGATTTTACGTATGTCCAAGTCCTCCAAAGATTATGTCCTCTATTGGATTGATACATGTGTCTCTTAGACTGTCATTGTTGATTATTTCAACGGCGATGCTTTAGCTCCTGATGCTCTGAATAATGTACGGCATCTAATCGCTTTATATCTGGAACTTGATTGTGTATCATTAACAGGGTAAATTTGATCTCGCGGCATGGCTTGTGAATCATGGAGAGGCACAGACTCGTCCAACTCTGAACCGGGCTATCGCTGGCCTCATAGAACAAGGTGTAACAGAGTTTGCTGCGACTGGGTATTGTTTTGGTGGTGCGTGGCTTACTTGACTTGTCTGAGACCAGGTTGATATTTACATAGGTCGCTACGTCTTTGACCTCGCATTTGAGAATGACATCAAAGTTAGCATCGTCTCCCACCCATCCCTATTGAAGGTGCCTGAGGATCTCGAGGTAAGCAGTAATGTATGTAGCCTTGAATTATGACTCACAACAAATAATCCAAACAGACATACTTCGAAAAATCCCAAGCACCTCTCCTTATCAACAGTTGCACTACCGATGTTCAGTTCCCTCACGAAAGTCAAGCCAAAGCTAACGAGATTTTCGGTCAAGGAAAATTTTCCTATGGATACGAGATGAATTACTATGAAGGATGTACCCATGGGTTTGCTGTTCGTGGCGACTTGAGTGACCCCAAGGCGAAAGCTGCAAAGGAGGGATCGTTCGAGAAAACCGTTCAATGGCTCATTAAGCATTTCTGACTAGATGATAGCAGACAAGCTGAACGAGTGGAAGAGAGGGGAGTAAAGTTATAAAGTATTCAACCTGAGTTGTTAAGTCATTATATATATGTCAATGAATCTTGAACGACTTGGCACTGGCATCCGTTCACGTACGGCCGAGAATCTATTTTAAGCATGCCTGTTCAGATGTCTTACTCGCATCTTTTATGTCCTGCTCATATCTTTAGGTGTTGACCGCGACGACGTTGGGGACCGGCATTCTAACCTTACTTTGACCACTCGGAAAATCTTATCTTAGAAATGCCTCACGTGGTAGGCTCCGATATGATAATAGGATCTCGGGATGATTTGCCACTGCTACATTATCATTATCGACTCCTCTTACTCAAATTATCAATATTACACATCATCCATTATCAGTGATGTTTTGTTAATTTCCAATCTGAGCGCAGTGGAGATACATTATCTTCGAAACCAAGAATATTTACTTACTCCTTCCACTAGAAAGCTCCACACTCAACACCCCCACCTCTCCCCTGCCAGGAAACCCACTACTCTGGTTCTCATAGTGTAGGCCTTAGTGTTTGCTCGTTGCGGAATAATACATAATACGTGACGGTCACGTTTCTAAGCATTCCTTTCTCGCATATGACTCCGTCGTGGCCTTCACTTTATGACCCTGGCCTAGAAATCCTTCACATCGAACACCGTCCGGCTATTCATCCGGGAGGTACTTATCTCTACAGTCCAGATGGTCAGTGACATCTTTCGTATTCATAACTCTCTTAACAATGTATAGAAATATTCCGGTTTACCTTCTACTGGATGCTTATCTTCTACATCCCACCCTTCTTTGTCTGCGGATTCTATGCTTTCTGTAATTATATCATTCCACCGCAACGGTCACTACCCCAATCGCTTTACCATTCCTCTGAAGAATCTCCTGAGCACGAATACGGCGATGACCATGAACAGACAATACTCACGAACAATGGGAACGTTCATCTTCCTCTGCGACTACTTAAGTCTCGTTCTTCGCAACTCACTCCTCGAACTACACCGACCTTAAGATCTTCTACAATGCAAGCACCAAGGAGGAACGAAAGGCGCTCGCGCGTAACTTTCGCTCTTCTCTTATTTCTCATATTCCTTGCTTTAGGTCTCGCTGGAGCAGTCATCGGCTCGGCTGTTGTTGCATTTGCTGCAATGGGACTGTATCGCGCGGGAAATTTCAACATGTCGACGTCAGTAACTCGGAGCTCTGGTTCCTTTCTGGGAATGCTCATCCTTTCCTAGATGGATTCCATTTCTATTGGCAGTAATTCAGGTTCTTCTTGGGCTGGCGAGGTGGATTCTGCCTTCCTATTTGGCTTCTCCTCTCATTCACTCTTTGCCCTCAGTCTTTGGCCTTCGATCATCGAAATCATATGATGTATTACACCCTTGTTATATTTCAGCGTCTCTTGCTCTCACATGCCATTCCTCCCCCCTTGGTCAGTGCTTGTTGGTGTCCTTTTGCGTCGTTGTCTGTTTGCCAGGTTGCTCCCTCTATGAAGATGTAAGACAGGTATTGTTACAACTGAGACAGGTAGAAAATTGTTCGACCGGCAAGAAGCAAGCGGTCATTCATCATAGTCGGATAACCAGTCTACTGGGCTCTTCATCTTCTGCGGTTGTCAAATTCGATCAATGTCTTCCATCTGTTCTAGACTATGCAAGTTTCAAGTGATCGGTGGTTCAGCTGGAATATTGATGAAATACCTAGGTCTGCAAATCATTCAAGTATCTCCGCAGCTATCCCCGTTCCCACCTTCACGGTTTCTACTTAGCATGTGCCTACACAAAGTGATTACAAAGTGATTTATCTTGATCCTTCTGCTGTTCGAGGTCTAAGAAACCAAGTTCAGAGAGAAGCACAGACTCACTGAGTCATTCTGCTGATCAGAAGGTCCCGTACCTTTCAAATGACTCCACATATCAACTTGCGAAAATGAGTAGATCCACGCTCCAATCTGAAGGTCCAGATTGTCAGTGTGTCGAACAAAGGATGGTCGAATGACGGTGAAAGGGGTAATATTAACTAGAGTTAGATTGAAGATAGGAAACTTTTCAAGTGATCAGTAGGCGGAAAGTTTCTACTAGCAACTCTGGAATGAGTTTCCAGAGAGACATCTAACCTCCGCAAAGACGGCCTTCCACTCTCGGTTAAATTCTGGTAAATTGAATGATAGCACCCGACTTTGTGTCCCAGCTCGCATGCTATGAAGGAAGACTGAAGCAACAGTATTGATATTGATACTTGTCGTACTTCGATCTATGGTGTTCAATGAAAGTCCTAGGGATAATTTGCCTGCTTTGATGAATTGCTAGTTTTCAGGCACCCTCAGGTGTTGGAATGGCACTATCTAGTCATGTGGGAAGGTTTAAGGAATCATGAACATTTTGGTTATTATGGATCCGCATTCCTGGTGGTTGTTACAACCTGAGCATTTTGATTCTTGGCTGGATAAGCCTGGGTATTTGCGTGCAGAGCAGTCAAAGTAGGGATCGAGGTAGAGATAGCTTTTCAGTCCTCGACGCGGAGGTAATCTGCACATTGGCTTCTGCACCAAAAACCATTGGGAGAATATCCAGAGCCAAAATGAAATATCATGCGAAAGGCCCTAAGAACGAAATTGGACTTGCCGATCTCGTCGCGAATGCTTCTCATGAATCTGAATTCTGCGGGTCGCCACGATAACTTCTTTCACCTTCAAAAGGGCGCGTTCATTTCCAGCTGGGTTATTCGGAGACGAGCTGCAGTGGGAAAAAAAGAAAACGAGCAAATGCCGCCACCACTAGTTAGGGCGCGGGAACTCAGGCTTATAGAACTAACGAGGGCATGGAGAAAATGATGGCTCCTTTATCAATTTCCTCACAACATAACGGAGGAAGCTGAGAATCAATGGACCCTCTAGCAGGAATGGACGAAACCTCGTCTGAGGATGAGACTGCCTCTCAAACGACTGAGGATGATCTTCCGGAAAATCACCCGCCGTCGATTCCTGTTCCTGCTATACGACCTCCTCCATCTCAGCCGATTCGAGTCTCGCGTGTCAAGCCACCGAACTATGAATTACGATATACCCTACGAGGTCACTCTATGTCAATATCTGCAGTCAAATTCAGTCCTGATGGGAAATTATTAGCATCCTGTGGTGTGTTTTGTTCTCTCTTCAGCTCTAATGGAGAGGATAATAATTTACTTGCTTTTGTCCTTTCATAGGTGCAGAGAAATTCGTCAAAATATGGAATCCAGAGAATGGAGAGTTCATTCGTGATTTGAGTGGTCACACCCAGGGACTCTCAGATATTGCTTGGTCGTCAGATAGCACGTTCCTAGCGTCAGCGTCCGATGACACCACAATTCGGATATGGAACGTCGAGCTAGTATACATCCCATTTTTATTCTCCGTCGATCTTTCGCTGATTAGCATCGTCCCATAGGGTATAACACAAAGAGTTCTGAAAGGTCATACAAAATGGGTGTTCTGCCTTAACTACAACACTACTGCGAATTTACTCGTCTCAGGTGGTTGCGAAGGAGATGTACGGATATGGAACGTAGCCCGAGGTATGCCGCGGTACATATCTCTGAGTCTTCATCCAATTATTCTCCAGGAAAGTGTATGAAAACTCTGCACGCACACTTGGACTACGTTACTGCAGTTCATTTCAACCGCGATGCTACTCTGATTGTTTCCTGCGCGCTTGATGGATTGATGTACGTTTCTTGTTCGCCCGCCTACTGCCTTTTTCACTCATCTCTTCTAGTCGAATCTGGAACACTGCTGATGGACAATGTCTGAAAACACTCGCAGAGGGCCATGATGCCATTTGGTATGTTATGATCATTACACACCTTTCTCTTTTATATCGCTGGCATGCTTGTCAGTCAACAAGTTCAATTTTCGCCTAACTCGAAATACATCCTCTCCACAGCACATGACAGTGCTATTCGTTTGTGGGACTATCAAACCACTCGATGTCTCAAGACGTACGTAGGACATGTCAACAACAAGTACTGCATATCTGCATGTTTCAGTGTCACAGGTGGAAAATGGATAGTTGCCGGAAGCGAGGACCACAAGGTATATATCTGGGATCTACAGACAAGGGAAATTATGCAGGTGTTGGAGGGTCACCGTGGTGAGTTAGAGTCTAATCATTGCGTATTCATGCTTTGATGCCGGTACTTTCAGATGTGGTCGTCGCCGTAGCAGTAAGTGTACCCATCCGTTCATGCAATCACCTGTGTTTAGTCTCTTCCTAGACACATCCCAGTCAAAATATGATCGCTACTGGATCTATCGATTCCGACCTTGCGATACGCCTCTGGTACGATCGTGGCGGCAATACATGATATCGATGGCTTGAAAAACATTTGCTTAGCAATGCTTGTACTGTAATCTAGCTAGTCGCAGGACTTGCACTCTGTTCTCGCTCTTGCAGTCCTGTATACCCCACTTGTATCATACCGACTATTCCTCTTCTGTTCCTTCAGTGCTGTAAAAAAATCCAAGCCTCCGTGGTAGTAGATATAATGTTACAAAACATTGAAAGCAACAATGCAACAAGAGTCACTGAGAGTGTATATACAATGTCTGCAGTTCCTTTCATGGACCTTGCATGCCTACTTAAGCGGCTGTGCTGTTTGCAGCTCTATCAAAGGCGAATGAGCACCTTGAACGACAGACAAGAACAGAAACGCACGTTTTGCGATCTCCTTATCTGCTTCAGTCAACCCCGAATCATGAGCCTCCAAAAATGCATCAACTTCATCTAAAACTTCATCATCTTCATTAGCTTCATCATCTTCATTAGCTTCATCATCATCATCATCCTCATCATCATCCTCATCCTCATCCTCGTCCTCGTCCTTATCTTCATCTTCATCATCATCATCATCACCCTCATCGTCTTCATTTTCATCCTCCTCCTCCTCCTCTTTGTCCCCATCGTCTTCGTTCTCGGAAGAATCTTGTGCATCATCAATCGCAAAAGGTGTTCTCTCCAATACCGTTGCACCAGCCTTGGCAACAGCCTGCAGCATGTTTCCTGCCTCCCTATCTTGAACCGACATAGGCGAAGGCGGAACTGGAGGTAGTGATTTACTGCCACCTGCAGACGTCCCTGCTGTCGCCGTTGTAGCAGATGACAGTGTGGTGGATACAGCGGGGTTGGAAGGACCTGATGAAGATATAAGAGACGATGTAGCAATCATCCCACCTGCTGTAAAAGCGGTAGTAAGTGTTGTTCTCGTGTCGCTCGATTTGAGACTTGTTTTTGATGCACTCTTGCGCGATGAAGGCGTAAGTAGAGATTCTCTCGCTTTGGGTTCTTCAAGTTTAGTGTATCGTCCGATGGACGGTTTATTAATCACCTATGTAGCCCCGACAAGCATCAGCCAATCTTCACCAAGCACTTTAAAAAAATGAAATGATTAGAACTAACCTGATGCATTCCTATTGTCTTCCCTAGTTCATCTGTAATCATGTTGAACATCCTCTTGTTATTATCTGTGGCGATTGTTGACCACAAGTCTCCAAGAAATCCGATCGAACTGGCGCTTGGTAGTGGAAGGTCATACTCGGGTAAGGGTGTAAGTTGGAATGATGCGGAGAGGTCAGCTTCAAAGAACGATTCGAGGATTTCGTCTGCAAGGACAACCATGCGGAAACTGATGACGAGGTTAGATCTAACTTACCACCGAAGAAAGAACAGGAGAGGATATGGGAACATACGTTGCAAGGCTCAGATATGGCTGATTCGACTCGATAGGCGAAGGTGAATTTAGCGCCTCTTCTTCTTGTTTCACATTGGGCCCCTGTAAGAGTGAATCCCCATACTCGAATGCGTTGGTCATGAACCGGCTGACTGCACCCAAGTAAGCGTCACCGACCTCATGACGGAAGATGAACTATTGGAGAGTGTCAAGTCAAGCACGCGAGAAAGGAAGAGACGAAGACTCACAAGGAACGTTTCCGATAACGTTAAAATCTCGTCCTTCGTCAAATGCCCATCCTTGTTCTTATCATGGAGATTAAAGAACCATTCAATATTATCCATTATATCGTTAAACATCACTCCATTCAGCCCTGACACCAAATCCTACATAAATCAACTAATTAGCTTCTTCCTCGAGAAAATTATAATTACAAATCCACCTACCTGGAAAGACAAAGCCCCTCTACACTCGACATCCCAGAAATAAAACAATCTATCCAGAAACTCATGATCTGCAACCTCCCTGTCCAGTCTTTCCCTGCTCAGCCCAACATCAATCCCGCCAATACTCCCAAACCCATTCCTGACAATCTTTTCATTCCTCGCCCACGTAACAACCTCGCTCAAAAACACTTTGAATGTCGCCGGCCCAATCCTTGTCTCAATCTTTCCCTCATCCTCCGTTCCACCTGCACCTTTGATCAAACTGGGTGGAGGGGGAACAACACACATGGCTTTGTATAATGCATCATAGATAAGTCCGACTTGGTTTTTGTTAAAATGACCGAGAGATTTGAGATTTCGGATGGACGAGCGTTTAGAGAATGATTCAATGGAGGTTATGATCTCGCTACGATAGCGTTTACGTTCGTATTGAATTGTTTCGTCGGTGATGATGGAGAATTCGCGGAAGGAGATGAGGAGAAGTTCCTGAAACTTAGTTATGGCGCGGGTGCGGGAGTCAGAGGATTTGGGATGGGCAGAGTCGCCGAGTGAATCGAAATACTCGCGCATTAGACTAATGAACTCATTGCAATTAAGGAATTTGGAAATAGGGGAAGGACATACTTGAGGAATCCACCGTCGTCTTGTATTTCGAGAAGTTTTTCTCCGTTAATTTTCAGAATAGCTAAATTGAAGGATCAGCTGCTATATCAACACATAGCTGATCATCCAAACCTAGGCTTCATTGAACATCAGCAATCAGATATTTGAATCTTACGAAAGAACACATACCCGACTTGAAACAATACCTTAGGCCCCATACAAAAGAAACAATCCACAATTCGGAAGGCGAATACCATGGGCATTGAGTTAATGAACCTACACACAAAGGTTCTCAGCATGCACACCTAATTAGGGGGGGGGGACTCACAAACTAAGGAACCAAGGTAAAGAAGCGACCGAAAGTTGAACGTCAACAGCTTGGAAGTGATCATGGATCATGGGCAGACATCTTTGCACCAACGCTTCAAAGACACGCTGGTCTAAGAGTGTTCCATGCATTGATGGGCTATAAACGTGTAAGATTGAGATACGCTAGGACAGGGATTGAAGGGCCTACGAGTAGTATCCGGGTAGGAGACGGTCACAAAGGACTTCAAGCAGCCAGAATGTTTGCTCCTCTGACATGTATCTAGATATTTCCATTGAGCATATTGCTCTGAGTAGGATGAGGTAAACATACATGAGAATTGCTGCCGTGAGGATGTTCATGGCCTGTACAGACACACTCCTGAATAACTATATCACAGATAACGGATAGAAACCACACCTGGCAATACCCTAATTCTGGATTCTTGAATGAATATGCTTGTAACACTCTTCTCAGGGCAGCGATACCCTCATCGCTCTGATATCCCGCATATTCAGGTAAACTTCTGTGCAAATCCTTTTCAATGTCTTCCGTACTGGTGCTTGTCCGACCTTTGTATTCTTCAAGAAGTCGGTCGTAAAACCCGGGGTTCGCGTATCGTAGGTATATCGATCCCGAGAGTGTCTCCCACATCTCGCCCCGGAGCCTATTAGGAAGACCAACTTGAACGAGACGCGTGCATTGTGGGTAACGGAGAAGGGTCAGATTGCGGCCATGAGCTGTGCAAACAATCAAGAAATAGAGTCTTCCGAGATGATGAAGAGAAAGGGATGGTCGCACCCTTTAGATATGACGTCCAGAGCTTGAGTTTTGACGCTTCACGCAGTCTGAATTTATGGGCGCCAATTTGTATTTAGGGTCAAGATAAGAGAAACACAAACCTCTTTGGATCACCAGGAAATTTGAACTTCAAGCCCAACCCACCTTGATACGGGACACCAGCTTCTTTGTGCGCAGCATCAAGAGCGCCGGTGCTCTCGTCATCCTCGCCGACGGATTGCTCAGCAATCAAGCTCTCTGAAAAGCATGTTTTTGAGAAGCCCTTGACGGCTTTCATCTGGCCCTTCTGCAGTTCAATTCTGAGCGTGTCGCGGAGCAGGCTACAGAACTGATCTGCTGTCGGCCGCAGTGAAGTTAACTGTACAATCTGTGATCATAAGAGCAGATGGACCACGGAACATATAATTGACCGTACAATCTTCATTCCATGCCATGTAAGCAGGCTAAGAGCATAAATTCCAGCACGAGCATTTAGCCGCTCGACGCGACGAATTGTAGAGAGTGGTATCGTTAATCTAACAGATTTGCGATCCAATGAGGTGAATGCCAGGTAAGGTGCAATGATATATAGTTTCCCAGCCTGTGTCGGTATCAGTAGCACACTCAAGTGAACACGAGAAACGGACATATGAATCCTCCACGTTCTGTTCTCCCAGACTCAGCACCGCGTTGATCTCCATCTTGTCTTCATCCCCATTCTTGTGACTACTACCTACACCAGTTGTCACATTGTACGTAGTTGAGGATGGTATAGAAAAGAAAGTCTGAATGATTTGGTCCTTTGAAGGCTCCTTGAAGTTGCGCAGAGCAGTGGATATGGTAGCCATGCGAGACTTTGGCGCTGAGAATTGAGATGGATGGATTTAATGATGGTCTGCCAGTCTTGCCCTTTTCGGTCAAAACCCCTTTCCACCACTTTCGGCGACTTGCACTCATCCGACGATACAGGACATGCAGAAGCGCGAATTTCCTCCTCTGTACGTGAGCACAGGAGACAAATCTGTGGACAGACTTGCATTCCTTCACGTGTTGGAGCGTTTGAAGGTGATACAGTATCATCACCTCAATCGAATTCACACTGATCGGTAAAGAGCAGACTCAAAAACGCACCGGCTGGTTGAACAATAACGTTTGCATATTATAATCTACTTGAATAACACTTACTTTGCTAGTAGATTCCAGATGCCGAAAGGTCTACAACTGCACCTCTATCTGACTTGAAGCACTAAAAGTCACCGTCCAGTATTTCAGACCACATGTACCGTATGGCAGTACTTGCCATGTGCACTTCTGATACCAAGTTGGACGTACCAAAGTTTGTGTCTTTGTAGTCGCGCTGGCTGATCAACAGCTCACGACACTTGGAAGATGTGTTATGATGTGTGTCGTACACGACCTTGCTGAAGCACAAAGTCTGTTTTACATGCTTGCTTCGTCTCACCTTACTTACAAAAGATATATTCTCCGCACATGTTTTCCACTTAACAGTTGGCGACATCACTCCGAAGGAAGGCATATCCAAAGAAACAAAAGCTCGTCTCGAGGCAGAGGCAATGCACAACTTTGTACATGATATGTTACATAACTCGCCTGCCGCTCAGAGGATCGAAGCCTTGTGGCATGTGAGTCTCCTTTCCCCTACTCGAATACAAGCTTTTGCTATACAAAATAACCAAGGAATACGAAGAAGGCAAGACCCCCGAAGCTAGGTTCGTTAAAGGTGAGATAAAATCCTGCCACTTATTCTCGAGCTCATACATCAAACATAGACCTCGATCGTTTCGAAATGGCGACCCAAGGTATTCTACAAATCTGATCCCTGGATCATTCTTTACTCGTCCCTCCAGCGCTCGAATACGAGAAACGCCATAATAAAGATCTTCAACCCTTTTTTGATAGCAGCATCCCCAAGCTCAGCCACTCTGAGGTCAAAGAATGGGGTGTTGATTTAATTTCCGAACGAGGACTCACTCAAGCCTGGGCAGAAGGTCAAAACCCTGAAGACAAACACTGAATAGTTAAGCAATCACATCTGTTCGACCGGTGATAGACTTAATTTTCGCAGATCACATTGATTGTCTTCTGCTACGTGTCAGTTCAGATTTTTCATTCTACATAGGCTCGAGTATATCCCAAATACCTGCAGCATAATAGATCCGATAAGTGTACACACCTCCATCTTTCTACCTTGTCCTTAATGGTGGAACAACCTAAGATCAGTATGAACGAACACAATCCCCAACTCATCGGCCGCCTTGATACACTCTACATCCATAACACTCCCACTAGGTGCCGCAAGATATCTAACTCCACTCTTCCTCGCTCTATGCACATTATCGGGGAACGGGAAAAATGCATCACTAGAGCACGCAACTTCATCCAACTTCCTCGCCCACTCCTTCTTCTCATCCTCACTCAACAAATTGAGCTTCTCAACCTCCCCTTCAAACAAACTCTCCCAATGCGCCTTCTCACCTCCCTCCAATTCCTCTCCAGAAACATATAAATCAATGGCATTGGCCTTCTCCGCGCGCTTGACACCCTTTTTAAATGGGAGTGCGAGAGTCCGAGGGTGGAAACGTAACCACCACAAGTCAGCTTTGTCACCTGCTAGACGGGTGCAGTGAATGCGACTTTGTTGACCTGCACCAATACCGATGGTTGCTCCCCTGTAGGCGTAGGCAACAGAGTTGGATTGGGTGTATTTGAGCACCAGAGTTGCGACAATGAGATCTGTAATGGCTTGTTGAGGGAGATCTTTGTTGGAGGAAACAAGGTTGGTGAATAGTGAAGGAGAGACGACGGCATTGTTGCGGACTTGCTGAAGGGAAACACCATATACTTGTCTTGTCTCTACTGCTGGAGGCATATATTTCGAGTCGATCTATTAGAGATTGGATAAGGAAATTTTTTCGCCGGGGAAGCGCCGAAGACAAACCTCGAGCACACAATACTTTCCTCCTTTCTTTTTGCTGAGGACATCGAATGCTTCCGGCGTATATCCAGGGGCAATGATCCCATCGGATACCTCTCGAGAAATGATACGAGCAGTTGCAAGATCACAAGGGGCAGAAAGGGCGACAAAGTCACCGAAAGATGACATACGGTCCGCGCCTAGATCAACACCACAATTCTTATCAGTTCATTTCATGATTGGAGACGGACTAGGTAACGTACCACGAGCACGAGCGTAAGCGGCGGCAAGGGGAGTTAAAGGTTCCCTGAGGTCGTCAACACCGTAGACCTTCTTCTCAGTTTCGTCAAGATCAATGCCGACACCGGCGCCTGCAGGTGAAACGTGCTTGAACGAGGCTGCAGCAGGAAGATGGAGGGCTTCCTGAAGCTCCTTTACAAGCGCATACGAATTGAGTGCGTCCAGGAGATTGATGTATCCGGGTGATCCGCACAAAGCTTGGGTATTCCGACGATCAGCAAGGCGAACAATAAAACTGATAGCAGGAGAACTCACCCTTGAAAGGTAATTCTCCCTGTTCGACAAATGCCTGTGCAGGTTTCTGATGTGGATTTGCACCATACCTCAGAGGCATTCTCTGCACAGAAGCAACTTGTTTCTCCGGGCTCAAATCAGTCGAAGCATACTGCTCTCTGAAATATCCACTGATAGCCTCATCATATTTGGCAGTCTGTTCAAAAGCTTTGAGCGCAAGCTTGCTCCTCAAACCCTGTCCAACATCACCCTGACCGTTCTTCCAGGCGTCGAAGAAAGAGCTGTAATCTGCAGGATCGGACAGGATTGATACCCGGGCGTGATTCTTAGCTGCCGCACGGAGGAGAGTAACGCCACCGATATCTATTTCTTCAACTGCTTCAAGGAGTGTACAGTTGGGTTTTGCAATAGTTTGGGTGAAAGGGTAGAGGTTGCAAACAACGATGGATATGGGAGAGATAGATTGAGCTGCGAGGTCTGTTTCGTCTGAGGGGATAGAGCGAGCAAGAATTCCTGATATTGTCCAAAACGAATATTTACAGTTCCGGGGAATGAATGGAAGAACTTGCCTCCATGGACTGCAGGATGAAGAGTCTTGACACGACCACCGAGCATCTCAGGGGCCTTCGTTATATTGGAAACGTCCCTGCACAAATCAAGTCAATCACTGGTGTTAGATAGGATTATCTGCTGAAAAATCACTCAATAGGAATTCCTGCATCTCTGATCTTCTTTGCTGTCCCTCCCGATCCCAACAACCGTACACCGGACTCCTGCAAGCCCCTGGCAAGTTCCAAAAGATTAGTTTTATCGTACACCGACAGCAAAGCTACTTGTACATAAATATATGTTTTTCTCTCGTTTTGGAGTTTAAACGGACATACCGATGTGCTGCGACATTGAGTTAGTAAAGAGAAATCAACAAGCGAGGAGATTAGATCCTATTAGATCCTCGCCTCACGAGACCAAATACAGACAAATATTCACCTCTATCTATCGCCCGATATGAGTAGTGAGGCCTGTACTCTCTGTAGCCTCAAAAGAAACACAGAAAGCTCTCTTCCAGACGACATTGGCCTTTTGAAGGAAGAAGACCAACATATTGATGATTTTCTCCACGGACTCAATACCCGACGTGCTCTCATTCGTCGTAAGCTGAACGATTTAACTGCACCAGCATGTTCGCTCTCACCGGAGCTTCTGTCGACTATCTTCACGTATGCATACCCCCAACCTTCATTTTTGCCTCGTATCAACCTCCAGCCGCTTGAAGCGGATGAATTTGTGTCTGCTAATGCCAGAGCAGCGCTGCTCGATCCTCCTGCCAATGAAACCCAAGTGCCAAAGCCGATCGTCCTGGGCGCTGTGTGCACCTATTGGCGCCAAGTGGCCTGGGGTACACCCCAACTGTGGTCTGCTCTGGACCTTCGTCCGCTGCCTAGCATGCGGAGTTACAATGCTGCTGTTGCCCTCCTATATCTCTATGCGAGAAATGCTGGAGAGATAGGATTGAAAGTCCAGGTTGTATTCCATTGGTCATTTGCGCTCGAAATGGATAATGACAAGTTTGAAGTTTCAGTTGGCGATGCTCTCTGCTCGCCAGAAGTGCTGGCCACAGTCCGCGTGTTGGTATTATCAAATCCCCCAGATACATGGCTCCCGCGCCTTTCTAAAGGTTTTCTTAATCTTAACACCCTTGTCATTATTTCCAAAGGGTCTAAACCAAAAGCCACTGTCACAATTACCAATGTACCATCTCTCCGACATGTCTCGCTTTGTGGCATGCGAGATTCAGTATCCCTCCCATTCCACCAACTACTCTCTCTAACGCTCCGCGACGTACCTGTTGACTTGATGTTCCAGCTTCTTCTCGCAGGACCTAACCTCGTATCATACCGTACACGGGTTGCTGCATCAGGTCGGGACATCCGTATGTCTCTTCCACCTGCCGATGCTCCTGTTAGTTTCCGTGGCCTACGCCATCTTGAGTGGGCAGGAAATTACACTCCATGGTCTCGAAATTTGCAGCGCTTGCGCTTCCCTTCGCTGCGATACCTGCATGTACATGAGGGTATGCCGCTGGCTGACTTTGGTCTTCTGCCTTTGTTTGAGACTTTTCCAAGCACACTGAAAACCGTGCATTTTGAGAGTTTTTTCGAAGAGGAAAATATTATGGAAATACTATTCGCTCTCCCTCAGGTTGAAACTGTGATCCTGGAAAAATGCGAAAGCGACAGCATACAACATATTTTGGAACAAATTGGGGTCACTTCTACCCGTCGGTCACTTTCTCAAGGTAAATTTGTACCACATTTGCGAAGATTGAAAATCGAGGGGACTTCCCAGAGTCCTGACGATCTCTTCCCTCTTGAGTTTTCTCATGTGATGGCAAAGGCTCTCCCACGAAGGACCAGAGCATATGATGGGCCGTTATGTTTGGAGATTGATCCCGCCACGATGGTACAGTGGTCTTGGGAGGCTGTTGAGGTATTCAAGGATCTTATCGTGAATAATGCAGTCCCACTGAGAATCATTGTTGGAGGTGAAGAGGTGGATTGGGTTTCTATAGTCCCACAGTCGTTCTAGTCTGTATGTTTGGGTTGTATACAGTGTTGAGCAGTTTCATTTTACGAGATATTCCTAGCATAGAGCAGTTGGGTTTCTTCATACAATAAAACGAGCGCGACAGAGTTGACACCATCACAAAAAACTATGCAGCTAGATTTTACCATGCAATTGAAGGTCGTGCTCACAAGAGAGTTGTAGTCATGTTAGACTATGGTTCTTGTTGATGGTAGGAAATTGAGGTCCAAAGGTCAATATAGACCCCTCATCGTGCTTACCCCCGCTTCCCGACCAGCGCCCCAGCTAGTTGGCTGGCGGCCTGGCACTCAGGCTACAGAGGAATGGAGTATGATACTGAGTTCAGAAAATTGAGCCTATGATCCAGATTAGGTTCAATTTATGTGTTGTTCTTTGGTCACTGTTTTGGAGAAGTTTTAGAGATGAGTTTAGAGGAGTGGAAGTAAGCATGTTGCTTACAGAAAGCTGATGAGTTTAGTAAATTGTGAGCATATAAGCAGAAATTACTCAAATGCGTTTATGAGAGATACCATCAGTATATTAGATAGAAGAATGGTTGTCAGTATATTAATATTGTCAAATGATAGTGGATAGGTGCCTCTCAATGAGAAATAAAACAAACTGCCCCAGTGAGGCTCGAACTCACGACCTTCCGATGTGAATTAATAACAGTCGGACGCTGTAACCAACTCAGCCATGGGGCATATATGTCCGTTTTGTCTCCATGTTATTCCATCTAGCAATCGAAAGTTGACTTGCAGACATCATACCAGCGTTAATGTCGATGGAATATATTATCGCCGCTTGAATAGCTATTGTTATTTGTCTATTTACCTCGAAACTCTTTCCTATACCTCTCCTCATAATGAATCTACTTTCTTCGTTATTTCACGACAAGGATTTTCGATATTATGCGCACAGATGTCATGTCGTTATCAATCATTGACATGCATTTTAATTGAACATTTGTGTTTGGCTTCTCACAATTCGTGTCTCCCTGTCACTCACTGGAGAACTAGGTATACCTTCCACGTCCGGAGAAATTGGAATGAGTAAACCATTGCATACTTATGTCATACAGCATCAGCATACCTACAAGATACTACTCGAAGTTATTCATCTTGGTCTTCATACACTGGTCGATATGGTTAATGTCGTTGCGTCCAGTGGTATCGTGTCACTCCTCACATCAGTCGTAAAAACCCCGGATTCTATATCCTGTGCAGATATGCTAGGGTGTGATAGTGGTCAAGAACAACCCCTCCTTGGCGTATATCAAAAATGATGTGTGGATGAATCATGATACTTCATTATTGATTCAAGAAGGCATCAACCCTCCAACAGGTCAATATCAAAACCATTGACAAAGAATACAGCCCTTTGTCCTAATGCTACCTCCCTGTCTTCATCCGCCTAACAACGCCTTCCATCCAAGCCACACCATCCTTCATTCTATCCTGAGCCCTAAACATACCAAATCTCATATTAAATGCGAACATACCCCAATGCGCATGAAACTTCTCCGACGCCGAGGTATACAATGGCGTCGATTCTCCTTCTCTGTCATGATAATGATGTCGTTGCGATTGAGCAGTCGAGCTCGGAGTAGAAGTACCCGAACTTCCACTGTCCCTTTGTAATTCACCACAGCCACAACCATCGTGATCTTGAATAGGACAATCATAATGTAACCCACTTGTTACCGACTGCTGTCGTAAATGTGAACATACGCCAGCCAATGACGTGTGTTTATGATGTTGCGAGGTCCGACGAAAGGTAAAATTGAAGGAATGAGAGTGACGACGATGGTGACGGGCATGAGATCGAGAAGGAGAGGGCGGAGGCGAGAAACAGGTACTTGGGAATGGGTATTCTGGAATTGGTTCCTGGATATAGTATAGTTTCCCTGTGGATATCGATATTCTCGCTACAGTTCGGTTCTTGGTGGGAGCAATTCTACGATAAACGGAAGAGGTTGGACAAACAGGGGCATTAGAAACAAACAGAGATGATTCATCCACGGATATAGAGGTATGGTGATTTTGACGATGACGGTGCAAGGATTGAGGTTCAACGAACTGAACTTTACGTTCAGTGCTGCTTGGGGGTTCCTCGTGATGGCGAGTCTTGATAAAAGATGATTGGGGCTGTTTCAGAGATGATGCAAACTCTGTGTCTAACCTCGTAGGCCCGGTCAGGGAGGATGATGCGGGTAAAGGCGCTGAGATGCTTAATTTGAAGATGCTCTTCTTGTCGAGTGTGTTGGTCTTTGAGTCTTCTAAATTATTGTGGGTGGCAGAATCGTGGAGCAAAATAGAATTTGCTCGTGTAGATTGGGCGTGGAGAGATTGGGCTCTCTTACGGACGACTTGTTCGTGGTGGCGGATCGGTGAAAAGAATTGACTCAAACTAGACCTTCGAGAAGATCTTTCGTCGACAAGTCGCATGATGAAGAAGATGGGAAGGATGCAGGGATGACATTTTACGAGAGAAGTTGGATGACATTATTGGGATATGGTCCAGAGTGGCTGGATACGAGAGGTTGAAGGACGATTAGATCAATTTTTACTCAAAAAATCACTTGGCAACATACAAGGGAGGTTATGCATGCATTGAGCAGGATAATTAATTCGGGTGAGAGGGGACACATGACGTGAATTTTCGCCTAAAGTAGATGAGAGGCATCACCGGTGCCGATGCTTCAATACGTAGGACTTGAGCAATGAATAGCTCAGATGAGGCGAATCCATCTTTAAATACAGCTAAATCTCGCCTTTCTTTCCGTCCAGCAGCTATCTTGCTGCCCTCGTCGCCCCAATACGCGCTGGTACGACCATAATTCGACACAGAAACCAAAGACTCCATGTCATGCAAGGGAATCCCCCGGCCGACAAGCCGACAAGATAATGCGCCGAGAGAACCTTCAAGCACAGGAAATCCCTCATCCGAGAGCTTGAATATGATATCAGGATCGGCGAAGGGTGTTGGGTGTAGGTCGGGTCGGGAAAACATCAAAGCGTGTTTGGCTTGGGTCGAAGATAAGATATTAATGACCATTTGAGCGGGTGCATCGGCTGCAGGTGCCGACGAGATCGAATTGGCAGTTATATTGAGAGTTGTCGCCATGCGGGATGGAATCCGGAGAGCAAATGTAATGAGAGGATATGGGTCCATTGCGATAGATGTGAAAGAAGAGACCGTGGCGCCGTGATGGAGTGCTTGCGTGCTCAGAATGGTTTGGGCAATTTTATGCGAAGATGGTGGCATGGATGCAGTAATAACAGCTACCGGCTGAGCAGTCCCTCGCAAGAGTTCACGGAGTTGCTCTTGTATGCATTTCTGCTGGGCTTCTTGTTTCTGAGAAGCAGTAAATCTTAAAAGAGCAGTCTTTTGTGAATAAAAATGAGGCAGACGTCCATGCACTGCACGAGACAGCATGGTCGGGGAGTTCTGCAAGGGTTTCGTCGGCCTCCCCCGCATTGATTGCCGGAACGGACGTGTTGTCAGTAATCATTCAGTGATACTATGAGATTAATTCTCTAAACTAAACATCACTTCTTACTCCATGAAAAAAACTCTAATACATGTCTAACACATGAGACAAACACTTCTACAACATAAGATGATGATTGAGATCATAACAAATTGTATGTCACTTAGTACCAATCTCATCTCCAGGAAATTCTAAGAGAACAGGATAAGGTTTCCAGAGGTGACAAATGCTTTGGATGTTGCAGCTACTACAGTCAAGACAATGTCAGGCTTACACTTTGTTGAATAAACATTCTATCTATTTCGATCAGCCTGATCACAGCATTATTCAGTCATAATGCACAGTACTTGTGATGAGTTGCCCAAGAGTCATCTATTTATATTAGCATAGCCTACATGCTACTTGCATATATCTTACACATGTTGCTCTCTATATAGAATTATGTTACTAATAGACTTCATTCAACTTAGAGTTTACTTCTTTCCAAACCCTAAACTTTGTCAGTATCTTACTATGGATCAGTTCAATCAAACATCTGTCTATAAGAGAACCTGTCTTTGCAAGAAATTCAAGTACTCAAACTGTTTCTATGGCTCTATGAAACTTTGTGGAGTTTCTATTTTCTGTTAGTCAGCACTTTCTAAATCCTACTAAACCCTGTAGTATTTCTCAAGCCAACTGTTATAACTTAAGTTCTTAGATTAAGACAAAAGACATACTCTTGTATTGAGTAATACAAGATAGTCTACCTTATATACTACAGACTGTAGTCTATGTGCACATTAAAACTAACCTACCCTAATATTCATGCAATTTTTATAAGGCCAACATATTATTGCCATACTATATGACATTACCTATTCTAGAATCTTCCATGTTCTTTTCTGTGACTGTGATAGGTGTCACACCTTTGTCACATCACACTCTTTACTTTTTTTTTTTTTCAACAATTTATAAAACGGGGCATGATAGCCGACCGCAGTAACTACTTAGTAGCTACAGTACATTGATGGACATACAACATGAAAAAAGAAAAGAAAACAAACCAAGCTACGTTAACAGGATTGCTACATTACTGTACTCTACTTTCGAAAGAGTTCCTGTTGTTTTCTATCA
>Ga0157368_1000284_pt1 | contig 24269 bp, 29 predicted proteins | sample AttbisABBM3_FD_113146 | JGI IMG/M metagenome (GOLD analysis project Ga0157368, IMG submission 113146) | Fungus gardens microbial communities from leaf cutter ant in Botucatu, State of São Paulo, Brazil - Atta bisphaerica ABBM3 | ecosystem: Host-associated > Fungi > Mycelium > Unclassified ...
TTAACTCATATGGTAAAATGGTAGCAAATTAGTGGGTGTTGATATTAGTATGGATATAAGAGTTAGTGGTAGTAAAATAGAGAAAGATAAAGTATATAAGAACAGAAGAGAAAAGCTAGTACTAGTCTTACTTTCTGACCTGTATTCTGAACTTGTTGAGATCTCTGTAGTGTCAGAATTATGAATGTTGGACTTGGTTTCATTTTTCTTTTCTTATTTTCTTCTTATTTTATTTTATTTTATTTTTGCTTTTCTTTATTTAGGATTAGAGTTTAGTATGCAGTTACTGTCACAACTGTCACAAACTAGTCATGATATGTCATGCAAGTCATATGTCACACATCACTATTACTGTTACTATCACATAATCACATGACATAATAGAAGAAAGTAGAAGATTCTAGAATAATGATGTTATATAACATATGTTGATATTAAGGCTTACACATAGTCATTTAGAGTAGGCTAAAGTAGTAGAGCACAAACTATGAGCTATTAGTATATAAGGTAAACAATATTGTACAGAGTTCTCTATTAAGTTCTCTTATATTAATCCTAATACAAAGTTCTTATTCTTGATCTATCCTAAGGTCTCGAGTTTTAACATGTAGGTACTAGTAGGCTTACAACTAGTCCTATCTCACACCATTTACTGACTACTTATCTTATTACTCTATTGACTACTGCCCTAATTGAATTGTGTATCTTAATATTTCCAAGTTAGATATCTCTTTACTAGAGAATATTATTACTCTATGTAAACAAGTCACAATAAACCTGCAGTATAAGCTTTTTACCTGAAAGAGTACAAGTATACTACTTCAACACCACCTAATTAAACAATGAATATATTTAGATAATGATCTAGGTTTAGTTATTATTGTTTATAGCAAGTCTTTCAGTAGCTGCTATCCTTCTTTTAAGCCTAGATTTTAGCTATTTCTTTATAACTAAAGAATAATATTGCTTCTTGGTCAAGGATAAATAGAGAGTAAAGAAAATAGAGAAGGCTCTGAGTTGAGCAGTCTCAAGAAATAGGATATTGAGTTCTAATGTTATAACTTAAGTTCAAAGTTAGGATAAAAGAGTAAACTTGTATTGTATATACTTTATATCTAGTCTATTCTAAATATTATTAAGAGTTATTATATTCTCTCTTTACTAAGTCCAAACTAAGAAAAAAATTCCAAATTAAAGTAGAAAAATAAGAGAAACTTAAATAATATTTGTATAAGTTTTTATACTTGTGTCAGAATTGCAAACAATGAACTCTATTTTATTTTCTTTTTATTTCTCATTTTTATTTTATTTTCCATTTTATTTTATTTGAAAACTTAGGATTAGGATTTAGTATAATATTACATATAACTGTTACAAACTATCACATGGCATGACTCAGTGTCACACAATGCTGTTACTATTACATATCACATGATCATATGTCATGACGGAACATTATAGAAGATTCTGAAAGAAAACAATATCATATAGCATATTTTACATATATTGACTTTAAGAATAATATATAACTTTTTAGGATAGGCCAATGGTAGTGTAGAATAGACTAATAGTCTAGTATATATAAGATAGACAGTTTTATATTAAGAACTCTATTGAGTTCTCTTGTGATTATCCAATTCAAGATTTATTCTTTTGACTAATTCTAAGATCTTAAGTCTTAACAACTTAGCACAACTCCAATATAATTCCACAGACTTCTGCTCTTAAGTATGAACCACACCCAATAAGAAGCATAGCTACAGCATATTTGTTTTGTGATAATAACATGATAAACTCATGAATGACATATGTACTTTAGAGTAGGATTATTTATTAGTAGATTAGTAACATAGACTATGTAATATTATTATATATAGTATAGGAATATATTGAGGACTTCTTGTTAAGTTCTCTTGTGATCTCCATAAGACTTTTTGCACTTAAGACTACTTAGTGGGCTGCCAACTATTTTTGATTAGTAATTACCACAACAACCTTTAAAAACTCCATCTTGTTCTCTTAGGATTTTCTAAAGCTTCAGAGTTTTGTTATACTTTTGTCCAATTGCTCTAATAATAATACTGTAAGATGCTTAGGTCATCCTGACTAGTAGTAGCTACAATAATATTATTGGTAGTAGTTTCTCAAATATATTAATACTCAGCCACTTTTTATAAGAGAATTTACTACTTTGTATTCTTAATTCTTATGACTTAAGCTTAGGTCCTAGTATTGAAACAAAAAACATTACTTATATTAAGTAATACAAGAGAACTCAATAGAATTCCTATAATAAGAAGATCTATTTTATATACTATGAACAATGGTCTATTTACTTTTAATATAAGCCTATCCTAAAACTATGACCTAATTCTTCTAGTATGTTTTATAATATTCATTCAAGTCTATACTTGAGAATTCTGATATTGACTCCCTTTTATATTTTATATTACAAACTCTAATCTCTATTGTCAAATTCCTAGAGTTTATTATATTAACTCCACTATCTTTATATGTTGTGACAATCACTAACCTAAATAGTCAATAGATCACTAAGTAGTCTTAAGTTGTAAAGAGTCTTATAAAGATCACAAGAGAACTCAACAAGAAGTTCTTGATATATTTCTATACTATATACTATTGTTACATAGTCTATGCTACCAATAAGTAATTCTACCCTAAAGTACATATATTATCTATGAATCTATTGTACTACTACTATAAGACAGATATGTTATAGCTATTGTCAAAGTTGTAGACAATGGACTTAACTTTATTCCTTGCTCTTTTATTTTTCTTTTCATTTTCATTTCACTTTATTTTGGGTTTTATTTTTATTTTTATTATCTTGAACTTAAATAAAAAAGTGTGAAGTGATATCATGTGTGATAGAAGCATGATACTTATCACAGGGTGGTCATATATATCACAGTTACAGGTTACATGATCATGTGATACAGAGAAGATTATAGAAGATTCCAAAATAGGTGATATTATATAGTATAGCAATAGTATATTAGCCTTATAAAAAGTGTATGGATTTAAGGATAGGTTAGTTGTAGTGTGCATATAGACTACAGTCTGAAGTATATAAGGTAAACTAACTTGTACTTGGAACTCTATTGAGTTCTTTTGTGTTACTTAATACAAAAGCCATCTTTTGTCTTTAACTCAAGTCATAATAACTATACCTTTAATATTATTATTCTATATTCTTCTACCATCTTCTAAATTTATAATATCACATTATGTGACATATCATGTAACCACATTCACATGCCTCTTTATCAGCCAAAAAATAAATAAAAAAGAAAAATCAAATTAACAAAAATAAATTAAAATAAAATATAAGAGTTCAAGTAAACCATAATATTATACTCAAACTTCAACAATTACTAGTATCTATTTAATCATCATCCTATACTCTCTGTTACTATCAGATAGACCTCTGTTATTTCCAATAAATGTTTTAGATATTTCTATCAAAGTTCTTAACTACTTAAGTACTATCATTTCTTACTTATACCAGTATTATTTTGCTAGATTGAAATATACTCTAGAGTATTTAGAATAGTTGCTACTTTCAAAAGATCTCATTCTTTTTCTTATATTTTTACTGGAGATAAGTTTTACCTATATATTATCCAGATAATATATCTATATCTTAGGTTTCTCTTAAAGCTTAAAGCACAAACTCCATGTTTTTACTCTAGTGACTCTAACACATTTTATAAATAATGATATAAAAGCTCCAGAGCTTTATTTATGCTAATAACATTCTAGAAAGATATTATTGAATATTATTTAGGAAATGAGAAAAAAAGAAAAAGATTGGACTGTTAGAACAATTAAACAAAAATACAAAAGCTTTAAAACTCTAGGAAAACCTAAGAGAACAGAACAGAATTTCTGAAGATAACAGATATTCTGTATACTTTTACATGTATTGTTAGGATTGTAAACTATAGACTCTATTTTATTTTCTCATTTTTCTTTTCTTTTTAATTTTTACTTTTAACTTAAGGCTAGGGCTTTAACATAACATTACTGTCACAGTCACCACTATCACACAATCACATGACATAGAGAAGAACACAAAAGGTTCTGGAGCAAATAACATTATATAGCATGGTAACAGTATGTTAGCCTTGCACATGTACTTTAGGGTAGGGTAGTTGTAGTATGCATACAGATCACAGTCTGTGGTATATAAGGTAGACTAGTTTGTACTTAAGACTCCATTGAGTTCTCTTGTGATTACTCAATCTAAAGTTGTTCTTTAGTCTAAATCTTTGGACTTAAGATCATAATATATATTTCAGTCTATCAGATTATACTTACTTGAGTAGAATAATAATAACAGCATAGCCAGAGATAGCTGAGAATGGAGAAATATATTAGAGAATGGAGAATGAAAAAGAAGCTATTTGCACAGAAAAGCAGATAACAAATAGATAATAAAAAATGATAGATCATGGTATAGTAATCAAAAAGACTCAGTTACTTGCAATACAAATGAGAACTGAGGTGAATATTTATGAGAGTCTAGTATCTATGTTAAAACAATACATGTATGAAATAGGAACAAATGCTCTTATAATCAAAGAACAGTACAAGATAATATCCTATGAATAAGCAAATGTTATATTCAGACATGGAAGAGCCAGTTTCCTTACAATATATGTATCCAGTGTTCAATATCATTAGGCTCATTGTAGACAAACTCCAGACAGTATGATGACTGGAAGTCCAGAAAATAAGTCACTAGACAATGAAACACAGAAATGTGATCTATAGTAAAAGAGATCATGGAGCAGAGAAATGTCTATGAGGCTCATCTATCACAGAAGTTATGTGTTGTAGAAGATAGTCATGCCAACTACATGTCACATGGTCAAATCAAGAGGAGAAATAAAGTGAGAAACTAGAAGCACAATAACAAAACATAGATACTTGTATTTATAGTGGAAGAGGTCATGATTGGATGTTCCAGTTATATCTAACTGTTGTTAATCAATCAACAACGCCTGATTGACAGATGATGATCTCATTTATTTTTCAAATAGTTCAAAAATACCTGTTTAGAACAATTGAATTGAAAAATGAATCCATGACCCTTCATTCATTCATTCGATGATGATTAACACCAGCATCGTTGGATAGATCGACCAGCAAATGATTCACGTGCCATTCTCTTATGCTATTTCTACTTCTTCTACCAAGTGCTCTTATCTAGTTAGTACACATGAAACAAAAAAAATAATTCATATATTTGAACCTTGATCACGAAGGGTGATCAAACCCAACAAACTCGAAGGGGTCTGCACAGCCATACTCGAACTATCATACCGTCCCTCCATTGTCTTTCTCAAGTGCATTCTAAAAGACGACGAGGAGGAGGTGGAGGAGGAGGAGGAGGTGGTGGTGGTCAATGGTAAGATATGTTCTGGTGGTGACATAATGGAAGGTGGTAAAGGACGAAATGGGGGTGAAGAAGCAGCACCACCACTGATTTGTAACAACATTGTGGCTGCGTGCTCTTCCTCCGGGGTACGTATGAGCAAGGGAGAGGATGATGAAACTCGGCGGCGTGTTGAAGTGACAGCAGGGCGGACCTGAGTGGACGAAGGAGGAGTAGGTAGCTGTAAAGATGGAACCCAATCTCCATTATTTCGAGTATGAGAGGAAGAGAATAGGGGTGGATCTAGTGTATCGGGTAACCATGATGAAATGGGTGGAAGTCGATTTTGAGTCGACGGGTGATCTGGAGGTGAGGACTCGTGTGGTGATGGAATTCTGTGAGTGGGATTTGGGTCATAACGCTCCGTACGAGCGCGCTTGGGGGGAGGACTAGGTGCTGGTTCTGGTTCTGGCTCTGGCTCTAGCTCTGGCACTGGCGCTGGCGCTGGCTCTGACTCTAGAGTAGAGTCATGCGGGGCGGCGACATGAACAAGTTCACTGCAGTTAGAGCAGAGTGAGTTGGCTTGCTCGAGTACAGCTACACGCTGCAAAAGATCTTGCATAAAAGCGACCGTTCGTACAAGGATTTCGAGCTTGTATTCTCGCTCTTTCTCTTCTTTCTTGCCCGACTTGGGTTTCGGTTTCTTTTTGTCGACACCATACTCCCCATCGTCATCGTTGTCGTCGTTGTTGTCATCGTCGTCGTCGTCGTTATCATCATCATGGTTCTTGACATAGCTAGGATCGGCATTGTCGTCAGAGTTGTTGTTGTTGCTGTTGTCTTGTGACTTGGCCTTGCGACCATAGTCGAGAGGGACGAGCGCCTTCAATGTTGCCAGGGCATTGTTGATTTTTGTGCGACGAGCTTTTTCGATGATGGAATGGTTTAGACGTCGCTGAGCCTCCCGGGCAGAGCGAGAAAGAGGAGCAGGTTTCCTACCGCGTTTTGGAGGAGAGCTGGGCTCGAGGACTTGTTTGGGGAGGATGAGCCTGGGCTGTCGAGCAGGAGAACGGGGACGTTTAGCACGGCGAGGAGGAGGAGGAGGAGGAGGAGGAGGATGGGGGCTGGCAGCATGCAACATTGTGGATCTTGTCCCTCTGGATCCCTCGCCAAATTATCAAATATCTGCTCGTGTGCCGAGAAACGTGCCACACACACACACAAGCACACGACTTGGACCACATCTCCCCTGATTGGCTCGTTCCCTGGCCCACGTTGGCCGATGAACGTGCTTCACACTCCACTGGGCCACATCACAAAAAAAACATTGTTTTTCATTCCAAGTCTAGCTAGAAACAAAATATATCACACCCAAGAAAATCACCGGCGTACCCGTTTCCTACCAACATGCACATCATCCACTGGTGTACTCGGTCGATCATGGCCCGATCTTGTCGTTGTCGTTGTCGTCTCATCTTCCCTCAACCGCTTCTTCGATGGCACCATCTCATGAACATCACCACGATCACTCTCTCGTGTAGCTGACATCATAACATCAGACTCAGGTTCAGCATGTTCAACATGAGCTCCAGGTGTAAAAGGGCTGACAACATCATCTCGCATCCGAGTCGCCTTGGGGGTATCTGGATCTTCCTCCTCTCCGTCTTCAAGCCCCAACTCATGTCGTTCTTCATCTCGGTCAGCGCCTTCGTTTTCACCCTCACCCTCAGGATCAGGATTCGAACGTGTACGTCTTCTTCTTCCTCTTCGGAAAGGTCGAAGCTTTGGTCTTGGTGGTGGTGGTGGTGGTGGTTGCTGCTGCTGTTCATCATCATCATCATCAGTATCTCCCAAACGCTCAACTTCCGATTCTTCATCTGCACTTGAAACCCCTCCAACACCCTGATCAACAGCTTTCCTTCTTCTCCGACCTTTGAACAACAAATGTCAGTCTCACAACTTGCAGCAAACTTTTTTTTAAAAATCCATTCACCTTGACCCTTGTTCATCACATTATTCAATTTCTTCTCATACCGCCGTTGCGGTTCCCAAACTTTGAGAGTCGACAAAACTTCCACCTTGGCTTGATCAAAAACTTGATCTAGATGCGCCTTTCTAAATAAAAATTAATAAATTAAGAATTAAAATTAAAATTGCCCACATGAGAAATCACCACGCACATTTTCAACGCATCTCGATTCTGGATCGAGCTTAAGAGCGGCTCCATCACTCGGAAGAACAACAAACTTTTCCTCAGATTCTTCTTGTTCTTCTGACACGCCGCTATCCTTCTAGCAATCCAATTCAACAAGTTGATTTGAATCTGCACAATATGCTGCGCATCGAGTCGTTGGATAACCGCTAGTTGTCCGCCACGGAGTACAAAACAACTCCCAAGAAGCTTGGCGAGTTGGACAGCACTATACTCATCCTCAACGTACCCATCCATAACAAGAGAAAAGGCCTAGTTGTGGTAACATCATGAGAACCAAGACCATATCCAAAAGAGAGAGAGAAAAAATAAAAGTGACAATGACCTCTTGGATAGCCTTCGTAACCACAGTGACAACCGTTTCACCATTATCACCCATCAGTCCCTCTTCTCTCAACACATCAATCACAACTTTAACACAGGTATCAAACGCAATACCCATCCGTCCATAATGCGCCAACAACACAGATCCATGATTCACAGAAACAATTCCTGCGCGAATCGCTCTCAAAAACGTGGATATCACATCAATGAATAGGTATTCGCGCTCAAGCCACGACCGAGACTCCGTGTTCACTAGTTCACAAAAACAAACATGTCAGAAACTCTGACCTCCCAGAAATTAAAAAAATGCTAGGAAAGGACGCTACAGTACCTTCTTTCTTATGACCCCTTTTCTTCTTCTTCTTCTTCTTCTCTGTAACTCTAGAACGCTTATCATTCTCTTCTCTGTCCTCCTCTCCACTCATTTGTTCATCATCGCTACCACGCTGAGATGACATCTCGTCACGATCAGCATCACTCTCCAGAAGCTCAGCAAAACGTTCAATCTCAGCTTGAATATACCCAGCACAACGGTATTGCATTTCATCATCCAGAGTCAACACCAGAGAATCCACTTCTTCTGCTTGTCCATAGTCTAGATCCGGATTGAGTTGACGAGTCGGTGCAAAGAGAACATGAAGGTCAAGAAGATACTTAAAAGCCTAGAAAAAAAGAAAGCCCACGTTCAGGTCACAAAATGGGAGGGAAATCTATTTTGAAAAAACGACGTTACTGCGTGCTTGACACCCTGAGTCGTATTCGACTGCGTCCCAATCGCAAATTCAACCAACTTTTCCAAGAGAGAATCCCGTTGTTGCTTCACAACACCCCTGACCTTGTCCTCATCCGGTGTCAACTCTTTTCGAGGCCGAGTCCTTGGTACATCCTTGCTTTTCCAAATGACATGGAGCACCAGCACATGTAATGCTTGTTCAACCATCTGTTTATCACAGCATCAATACATGAACAAAAAAAATCAAAAATGATGGAACAAAACTTCACCTCCTCTTCCTCCTTATACCCTAACCTACCCCGCTCAACAACAGCACTCACAATATCCCAAACACAGCTCTGCTTCCCACTCTCATCCTCCTCCATCCACGCCGTCAAATTCCTCACGCCAAACAACACACCAATCCTCAAACAATGCGCACCCAGTGCTAAAACTTCATCCTCCGCAAGTGTCGCAACCTCGATCTCATCCCTTCCCCCTACTGTATCACGCAAACTTCCTGCCAACTCATCTTCTAGTTCAAGTATTTTCGCATTGTTGGCATTGGACAGCGATGTCGCATCTATGAGGTATCGAATCGCACCTATAGCATGACTAAGGACGGTCACTGAGGTATGCGACATGAACTGTTTAATAATGTCGTCCCAAAGTGCGTTATATGCCTGGCATCCTATGTAAGTTTCTGGGTAAAGAGGCACAGAGGCTCTCACGCACCGTGATCATGCGCATTTCGAGATAAAGATCGACGTTCATGAAAGTAGGTATCACTAAAACATTAGCGATCCGATTCTGGTCGGTCTGATACTTGATGAACAGACGCGGAAGTGCTTGGATAAGTTCTCGGGAAATGTCATTAGCAACTGTCTCTTCCTCTCCCTATCCCGAAATTTAGATAAATAAAAAGAACAGTAACATAGCTATGGATATCCACAAACCTTTTTGCCTCCACCAGTATCTGCTTTCGTTTGTCGAAGAGAAGTAACCAAAATTTCCAACAAAATTGTCTCCTCGCCCTCCTCCAACCGCCAACTGTCAACCACGGTATCCCGCTCAGGAGGTGTCAACTCTTTTCCATTGACTTTAGCACCATTCTGTGTCTGAGATTCATTCGATCCCGAAGAATGGTCAAGTAACAACATATCAATGATTTCTTCCCAATCCCTCAACAGATCGACCTCGTCCCATAACGCCTCCACAGCCAGTGCGATACGATTCTTCTTGTCTGTACCGACAAGAGCAAGCACTTCCTTCCGTCTTGACACCCGTCTAGAACGACCGTCGATGGAATCATTTTCTTCTTGACCATTTACTAACATATCATCACCATTTTCACTTTCCTCCGCATCTCCAGCCAGCTTACTGAGAACTTTCCCCCATTTCTCAAGTAAAGCTGCCAGTGTTTTGAGTCCAATTCTCTCTTTGCTACGTTCTTGCATATTCTTCCAACCTTTACCTCTTCGTCCAAGAACCGACCTTTCTTCTAAGTTCTCGCTCCACACCCTCTTTACAAAACTGCCAACAACTTTTCGTACTTTGACTTCCTCGTCAAAAACCAATAAGCATAATTTTTCCCGCTCTTCCTCTTCCAACAGAGATTGAGTATCGATGGCTGCAAGTACCTGAATGACAGCAACTCGAACTGAAAGTTCAATATCACTGGTCGCCATCTCAAGCAGTCGAGGTTTGAAGCGTTCAGTAAAATGCATCAGGTTGCCAGTGTATTCCACCTGACTATACACTGACGAAAGCGACCTGACTGCCTCCAAGCGGACGTGGGTATTGGTATCAGAGAGGACCCAGCCAACATAACGAAGGTATGAGGCATTCAAGAAATGTTCTGGATACTTTTTGAACCAGTGTCCAATAGAGCGGACACACTCGGCACGAATGTTATAGTCCAAGTCACGATATCGGTGTACGAAAACGCTGAATGCTCGATGAGTCAATCCCTCAAGAAGTCAAATTGGATACACACCCATCCACCGTTTCCTTGAGATATTCCGCCAGCTTTGTGCGTCTCTCCCTAATCTCACGAGCTTTTACCTCCAACTCCTTATCCCTCGCATTTGAACCTTTTCCGGTTCCTTTGCGCTTCTTCTCGCCCTCCCTTTGTCTGCTTACAACCTCCGCCTCTTTGTCAACAGCAGCAGCAGCATCACATAACGACGTTTCGATTTCGAGCGCTACCACTGTCGCCGTATGTCGGAAACTGCGAATTTGAGAAGACGACATTGCAATCACCCATGTTTGCAATGTGGACATGAAGTCTGATGTATACAGAATCCCAAGGTCTGCCGTGGATGACACAAGGCGATCGATGAATTCGGAAAGGGATGCACGGAAGGGTTTAAAGATGGGAAGTTTGGAGGTGAGCGGATAAACTGGGGAATTTTCTTGTTTGAGGACTTCGGTGAAATCGTCGAGGACATCTACAACACCATCATAATCGACAGCCTTGTTGGCGTCAACCGAATCATTGCAGCCACAGCAACGAAGAACGAGGTTGACGAGCTCTGCCTGGGCTGCTTCGGGCGATTCCTGTAATGAACGAATAAAATCTTGAACTGAATCCTGCAGCGCCACTGTAGGGTCAACAAGAGCATCTGTAAGTAATGTCAGTTGTAGGGCCAGAGAAAAGGGCACGGTTACGCACTGAAGAGGGTATTGTCGGTGGCAATTCTGGTTTCTTTTGCGATTTGCTCGGCATCGTACGCTTCTCCCTTCTGCTTCACACGGCGACCTCGCTTCCCAGCAGGTTTACTCTGCTGTAGAGCGGTGGCTGTCCCCTTTGGTTTCCGTGGACGCTTCGTTTTGACCCTGGGAGATTCTCTGACCTTTTTCCCTGTTTCCGCCCGCTCTTCGTCCTCTTCTAGAGACGTATCACTGGATAATTGACCTTCTGGTTCCGTTTCTGCAGCTCTGAGCCGTTTAGCGGGAGGTGCTCCTTTCGCTTTCGAAGCAGGACCGTTGGTGCGGTTCCGTTTCTGCTTGAGCCCCTTGGGCCTTGCGGAATTGTCTTCAAGAGCAGATTCCGATTGAGCTTGCTGCTCATCTGGTCCTTCTGTATCCTGCACATGGTGTCCAGCATCTGTTTCGACCCATTTCCGTTTACGTTTGACAGCGGCCGATCCACCTGGACAAACGGTAAGTCATTTAAGAGTTGTGTTTTCGAGATATTACCTGAGGTAAACGGTGTCACCGTTTTTCTTTCTCGTTGTGAGCGTCGGGGTCCCGGCGTAACGACAGGCGAATCGTCCATGCAGAAAAAGACAAGAACGAACGAGCGCGTCGAAACCGCGATGTGACCTGCTTATCTAATCTCGAGTCTATGTTTATCTTAACAAACCATGCGATATCATATAATATTCCCAGTACCACTGTGGATGACCTGGGTAATATGTGAATGAGTAGCATGCATGAGAAAATATATGGCCATAGGTTTTGATAAGAGTTTTCCAACCCATTGATGTCCTGAAGACAGTTTTGCCCATAAAGTCTGACAGAGGTCGACACGTTATCAAGAAACCTGATACATGATAAATGGCCTCAATGAACCTTACTTGTCCGCATCAAGGAAATAACTCAAGCTCTTTAGAGTAACATGTTTTTGATAAATTCTTAATCATTTTGAATACCTCACTGGAGACCGCGCGTTGATGACATAATTCAATTTGCTCTTCGGTCCTTTTTCACTAACGATGACTACTGCCGTTGCAGCCCCTTCAAAGGGTGCCGTTCTACATTTATACGCTGCAATGCTTCGTACTTCTCGATCATTTAGCTCATACAATTTCCGGCACTACTTTGTCCGCAAAACCAAAGACACTTTTAGGAGTATTCAGGCAAGTATACTAGTATACAGCCATTTCCAACTTGCAAACCGAGGTTGAGCACCGTATCCTTAGGCAGAAGAAGATCCTCAGAAGCTGCGCACCATGTACAATGATGCCGTCAAGGAATTCAACGTCATTCGGAGAAGTGCAATAGTCAACCAGCTATATGGAGGCTGGAGGCTGGCTGTAGAGGTCGAGAAAAGACCCGAGGAGGTTAAAGAGCGAGGGGACACATAACTTTGTCTTCAAGACTTGTCCATTTTCTCAGCATATGAGCATCAAATACGAGGAGAAGACGCTTTGCAGATCTGGAAACTGTTCCCTCGTGGTTGTCTGTGCGTCTACTAGTTTATCAGCTGTTAGATCAAAACGATTTCATAACGTCCTCTTAATTGGTTGCATGCAACATTGTCCTGTGGTCGGTGAACCGAAGCCCACTCCGCTATAAATATAAATTTGGTACTTTCTGGGTGAATTTGTTGACTGGATAATGTGCCGACATTCGGGAAATGATTCAGCGAACAAGGGTTGGGGGACGAGGATATTGAAGTCTCATGATAACTGGGCCGAGAGAAAAAGAACATCACACCCAGGATTCTCTCCCCTTTTGCAAACAATCCAACTCCGGCCCAACCAGATGGCCATATCACTTGGTCTAATTGAACGGATGCAGCCACACAGAGCTCTGCACCTATTTTTCGTTACACACCTCGGGACGTAGTTTCAAATCAAACATCGCATCGCGCTTGATTATTCCTTTCGTTATGAATTACTCAGAGTCACCAGAAAAAGCCAATAGAAACGCTGATCAGGATTCACCTCCCTTTCTTCAGCTGTCAGCCGATGGCTTGACCCCTCTCTCTCTCTCTCTCTCTTTCTTTCTTAGTACATTCTCTCTCTTTCTTTCTTAGTACATTCTTCTTTCCCCGTCTTCTATCTTCTACTTGTAGCCAGAATCTGAAATCCTGCCAGCACAGCCAAATCAGTCAATCAGACAACCTACCTCAGTAAAGTGATTTTGAATTCACAGAGTGAAATGGCCTTGCGCGAGAGGCTAAATTGCTCTCAAAATCCAGCTCAGCATGCCACTCGAGCTCTCTTCAAAAACAGGTGCCGCAGAATCTTGATCTAATTTCTTGTTGACACCGCCTGTACTGATTGACTGTGGACGCAGCATCTTTGGTCGAGTTTGAAAAAATTCCTTGAGACGTAGTATGCAAAAAAAAAAAGCAGAAGAAAGATGCTACAAGCCAGGACGAATTCCGGGCTCTACAGTTGGGCGACACATGTCCATCGGCTGAGTGCCGGCGATTCAGTAGTTGCCAAAACCTGATTGAGTAACAGAAACGAGGCATACAATATAGTGTTATTCTTGTGCACGAAGACTACGCGTCATTGCAACGAAAAACTAACTCATCTATTGGAACAACCGTGCATAAAAGATATATCCGAACGCAGCCACCTGATTCAAATAATGGCGTGGGCTGTCCCAAACCGTATGGTAGCAATAGTTTCGAGAACGTCGCCATCACCAGTAGTTTTTTGAGGTAGCGCTTACAAACCAAACATTCTTATCCATACCATAGTTGACCACAAAACTGGCCCCACAAGGTGATGAGCGAGGCAAGAAGTAGACTAGGCTTAATCATAGAACGCACATGGTTGAATATCAGAGATGGATCTATGATCTTCGCAAACATAAACAAGGTAATCACCCCCCTGTGCCTTCTGATTATTCGTAACATTCAATGATATTACGGCAGTGATTGTACAAGACGGCAATCGAAAATTAGGACTTCTTATTTGATTCGTCGCTGCCTTTGGAGGAACCCCAAGCGAGCCATCTTGTCCATGAACTTCCAGATTTTGCACTTGATACGACGTCAGTAGAAGCTGCGGTCTTCTGCATTGTACTGGGTTCATCTATGCTCGCAGCGATTCCAGAGCTTTTTGCCATGGCAGATCCACGTGCAGCAATAGCTTGTTCTTCTGCATGTGCCAGTTCTGCACCTCTGAGCCTCTCCTCAAATTCGGCCTTTTCCCTTTCCTTCTTTTGTTCCCGCAGGAGTTCGGTAGCAACTTCGTTCCGTGGTGCGCCATCGGCTAGAGTTGTATGAGACAAATGGAAAGGGGAAGACAGAAGGAAAGAATGAGAAAGCACCATTGTCAGATAATTGCGCTTTTCTTGATGCTTGAATTGCCATCGATCCTGCTACGAGGGCGACTAGTGTTAGGCCTTGGAGCGCGACACGCGCACGAAGCCAATATTGCATGTCTTTAGACTTCCCTGCTTTCATCTTAACCGCAGACATGACGAGAGCGCCTGTCGTTGCTACACAGCCTGTCCAAATGCATATGCGCTATTATGTGAGTGATTCAATGAACGACCCCAAGTATCGACATACCAATAGGGACCCATGGGTTTTCGCTGAATTTTCGTTTAAATTTCTCTGTCCAAGTCTCGTAGCCGTAATCAATTCTATCTGGCATGTCTTCAAGCTGTTCAAATATAGGTTGAAACTTCGAAGGTTCCCAAATTGCAAGAATTCAGGATGTTTTGCACGAATGCGTAGTCTACGCCCACTCAAATTCAGCTGTACACTGAGTTTTGACAAGTGTGAATATGTTGAGAAGTTGAGTTTTTCCCCACCTAACACCTGAATCTGGATACTGAGAGGTAGATGGAGGAACTGGCGAGAACATGATGCACTTTCCAGGCGATGTCCTTTCCAGAAAACGATCACGTGTACTGTAATAATAGTAATCTGATTTTCAGACAAACGACACTACTTTTCATCATGTCGGTGGATGTCCTCTCGCTGAAGATCGAGTTTGGTGGAGGGCTAGAACTTTTGTTCTCAAATCAACGTTCACATAATATATCAATCCCTTCAAGGGTTCCCGAAGATGATTCTGCGTCCTCGTTGCCACCAGAAGGTGGTGTCGCGACCAAAGCCGCCGATATCACATACCTCATTCACCACCTGCGTGTCCATCTTCTCAAAGAACGACCAGAACTATTCATGGAGAATAAGACTGTGTAAGTAATTATTTTTTGTTTTGAGAAACCTCATTCAGGGTTTGACACTGTCTCAGCCGCCCAGGCATCCTGGTGCTCATCAATGATACAGACTGGGAGCTAGAGGGAGAGGGAGATTATGTGCTTCAGAACGGGGACGAGATTGTCTTTATATCAACGTTACATGGGGGCTGAGATAGGAATTGCAAAGTCAGCAGTGACGTCATTGGAGTCCTTCAACATTCCAGTTGCACTCGGGCACTGCGTTGTTCTCTGTTTAACCACCATGGAGTCTCTTCCCATTGATATGAACAATCCTACTGTGAAAGAGTATCTTGCACTGACCCGGTTTGTCCTTCCAGAGGCCCTATTTCATTTCCTGATGCTTAAGTATTCCGGCGGCTAGATTGCAGGTGTTGACTCCTCTCTCTCTCGTCATCAGCATCGCTGCCGTCGTTGTGTGCTCTCTCGTAGCCGTGCCGTCCATTAGTGTGTCTATGTATCCTCACGTCCATGCGGCATTATTGAATCACTATGTTGAAAAGGCAGCGTATCACACCTGAGACCAACTGCCATATCACCCAACACGCCAGTAATTGGAATCTATATTCTAGTGCTCTACATTATGCAAGTCGGCTACTGTATCCTCCTTGTTCTCGCTACGAAACAGGAGACAAAGAAAGCACTCATCAAAGCCGTGGGTTTCTCCCTCGTCTTCTCGAATCTTATCATGGCTGTCTGGGCGATTACCTGGGTACGTTTCCTATCTGTAACTCAAAAACTTGGTACCCAACAAGGACTCCCTTCCAAGGTCATGCAATGGTTCCTAGTGTCGACGATATTACAAGGGTTATTGGTTCTCTTCTTACTTTACTCCAACGTTGCTCTTCTTGTGTACCACCCACCTGTTTCGTCTAGACCATTCGATACAGCTCTCATCCATGCTCCCCTCCGCTTCTTCTTCGTCCTCCCCTTTATGCTCCTCTTTCCGTTGAATTTATTGTACGTTCTGCTTGATTCGTTTCCCAACATTGAATCTGACTGAACTTTTCCAGCATCACACTTGGCTTCATTCATGACCCATCAGTTCCAGATACTAGCTACGATACATGGCATCTTTGGCCTGTATTTGGAGTTTTCCTGGGTACAAACTTGATTGGCCTAGCTGTTGTCATCCTTCGCAGAGACATTGTGTGGACTGCGGCAGCGACCTGGATTTGCATCAGTATCTGGAGTTTGAGGCCAAAGCCTGCCCCCATCTATGTACGTGCTTACTTGGAGTAACATATATATATTGACATAGTCTTTTCTAGGTCACTGCCATCATCTGCACTGCCTTGCACCCTTTCGCACTTTTTATCGCGGAACTCTACTATACACTCCGCAAGAGGCAACCGATTGTTTTGGATGGCGACAGTGAGCACCCTGGACTGTATAGACATCAAACGGAACAGGAGAGAAGGAGGCGTGAAAGTGAGAGGGAGCCGAGGGAAATCAGTGAAGATGATACGTGGAACTGATGTCCCGTACCTTTCATTTCCCCTGTCCATTTCTTTGAAATAGAGTATCAATTCAGATAATTTTGGTGGTGTGGACATTTTTTTGCAACACCAGTCTACAGTTCTTGCTGCATCACCACATTCATGACAAGCTTAAGGTTGATGGTCTCCGCCCCAGAATCGTCATATGCATATGCCAATGCCAATGCGTTGACGCATTGAAGTATGTTGGAGTATGTTGGAGTATGCTTGAGCATTTCAGAAAATAAATTATCAACCTTAATTTTTCCTTTTTCGTACTGTACAATATAAGTATGGTACGTGACTTGAATATATATATATAACCCACATTTACTAGTGGGATATTTGGTGAGTTTCACAAATCGAGTGAGTCGTCAGTTTACTCTGAGAGTTGCTTGGCTTCTTCCCCCATCTTTTTACCAGTTTTCTTGTCCCAACGAGCGTTTTTTCCAACTGATCAACAAAGTTGATACATTGTGGGAAAAGAAATAAATTGGCATCACAATGATGGCATCGAATTGTGCTCCGGCGTTCGCGCATGTTTGAAGAGTAATTGTTCCGGACATAGGCGCCCTTGAAGCCAACGGACTGACGCATGTTCCATGCTACACATTGCCAAACATCGTGCGAATGATCTGAAGCGCCTTGGTTCCCATCACCGTTCCTGCTTGTCCCATGGCTGGACCCAGTGGCTTATTTTCTTATTCTTGTTGTCAGTCCTAGAGTACTCCCAATGCCTGTCCTTTCCTTCATCAGCCTACCCAAGGCCCCAAAGGCTCGCAAATGGATATCCAAGGTTCCTAGGCCATCTTTTCAAGCTGCTCGAGCAGATCCTGCCAGTATCACCCCACCACATCCTTATGCTTCTTCTCTTCCGGGCATCATTGATATACATGACCGTACCACCCATGAATCCGTTAACGAACAAATTATGTCCGAGAAACGCTCAGGCCAGGTCTTTTCCCATACCAAAGTCGATTTCGAGCTCTCTCCCGACCCTTTCGGTTCAGAGTGGTTCCAGACAACGTTTACGGTGCCATCCTCACATCAATCATCCCCTGGAGTGGAAGGAAGCAGGATTGCTGCTGGTCAGGCGGTCGGGTCAGACGGAAGGTGGAAGCCACCACATAGTGCCCAAAAAGAAATCCAACACGATGATGATGATGATCTCGACCATTCGACATCTTCAGATGATGTCCTAGATCATCTCAAGTCGATGGACGTGAGTGATGGACCATGATTGAACGAGCATTTCTGAACCTGTGATAGGCATCCACATTCCTAAACCTCCCAGCTCAGTCGAACCATCCTTTTGCAAGTAATGAGGTAATTCTTTCCCATCTACGACACTGCATAAAGATCACGGCGCATTTTTTTCATTTAGACAATGGAACAGGCTATGCCGAGGCGAAACGCACCATCTCCTATCAAAATCCCAAACCTGTCCATGCATGGTGCTCAAGTACAAATTGTTCACTCAGCAGGAGCAGACGACTCTCGCCCTCTCTCAGAGATTTCTTCCGTCGAGTCATCTGCCGTCTCTGGTCAAACACTTGCTCGAGCACTGTTTGGTAACAGTTTTGTCTTGTCCCCTGACAACAGATCATCGAGATATAGAAGTGGTTTCGGAGGCGTTGTTCGCTCTGATTCCTTAACCCTACCTCGTGGAGACCATCCATTCATGAATTCACCTCAGGGGCGTGATCGGACCCTGAGTACGACAAGCGACAATTTTACAACCGGTATCAATGCACCACCCGTTCCGTCAAATGCTGATAGGGTCTACGTGCCACCCCTCACGCCTCGACATTCCGGAACCGGGACAGAGACTCACAGAAAAGCGAAAATCAGGCGACGTTCGAGCACGGGAAGCTTGGCTTCATCGGTTTCCAAAAGTGAAACAAGTAGCGCTCGCTCTCGGTCGAACAGCGTCACGGAGTTGACTGCAGGAAAAGAACAGGATATTCTGGCATTACGCTGGAAATCATGTATTCTGGGGACACCTTCATCAGTGCCAACAAGCCCGGCTAACCTAGACATATCCCCCAAATCACCCTCGCCGAAACATTCCACAGTAGAGCTATCTCCAACTACATCAGACCCCCCAAGTTCTCTAGCTGTGTTTACACCTCCTGTTCCCCAGCCTATTCATAATATCTCGCCTGCTATATCGTCATCGACTACACTGGTCTCTTCAGCAAAGGAACCTGAGGATATTCTGGATTACTACTCTTTTTCTGAGAAGAAACCGGAGAAACCATTTTCCCCTGCCTTCTCACCCATTGCCGAAGAGTTTAGCTGGGAGCTTTCGTCTACGGGCAGCAGGCGCTTTTCAACTCTGGGAACACAAAAGAACAGAGCAATATCTCCATTATCAGGTATTACAGACGGTATGTCTCCAACAAGTCGACTTCCGTGTAATGTATCACAGCCGACTTCGTTTCCAGGGAAATTGGATACTGTTCGCAGGCCGTCAGATGGAGCTATTGTTGAAGGAATTCCGAGCCCACGACGACGTTCTTTACAAATTGTGAGTAACAGACCGATTCAGAAAATGTTCCTAAATACAGTTTTTGGATAGTCTTCCGAACCGAACAACGCACTGCCTGGACCACCAGAGACAAGCAGTGCTACATCTCAAGGAACATCATCAAGCCCTCCACGACCATCGGGTACAGTAGTTGGTCGATCGCGGTTTGGCAGTGTTCCCAACCCTATCGAAATCGCCAGATGCTCTGGGGATCTTAACACGTACAAAATTCTCTCTCTCGTCCCTGGAAGAGCGCTGGAGACACCTTCTACAGGAGATAGTAGCAGTGGGATCGCAACGCAGCAAACGTTCCCCGAAACACCTAATGCATTCAGTCCTTTCTTGTCCGCCGGCTCCGCGAATTCGCCTGGCATGATTCAAAAGCTACCCGAAGGCTATGAGTCTTCTCCAATGCCGCGTACCCCTATGTCTGCTGCATATCCTTTGCAAAGGATACACCAAACTATATTGACTAGGGCTTCCTCTGCAGTGAACCATCCGAGGAAAGGTAGTGACATAAGCCCGAGACGTCTAGCTGTGCCACCTGATCCTCTGGATGTGAATGAGACTGAAAGAATAGCTCAGGAGATAGAAGTCCCACCCGCGGGGCCATCGGCACCCCTGTCGGATAGTACTGCATCCTATTACTCACAGTGGACTGATGAGCCGCCCTCACGACATGAAGTGGCGGGCGCCACTACCATTCAGTACACCAACATGGCTGACCTGACTTCCCCATCTTCTATTGGCTCCTTACCCTTGCTTGGTAATCTGGACCGCGATCTTTCATCATCTGCGCATTCTCCCATGTCCGCCAACCCAATTTCCCCTCAATCCCATCAATATGGCTCCAGGCCTCGATTTACGAATCCTTTTGCAGCTGAATCAGCCTCGGTACCTTCTCCGTACGCTGGTCAACCTTTGCGGCCTATCTCTGAGATTAGTCAGAACCTTGAATCGCCGCCACCTTACGATACCATCGATCAGGACAGACCGTTACCTATTTTGAGCTTAGGCAACTCTGACTCGAGTGCTGATGTACACTCTAATAACTCGTTTACGCCATCTTCACAGCAGACCCAGCAAAACCCTGCTAATGAATATGTAATGACCAGGAAGAATTCAATCGGTAATCATACTCGTCGGGAGCGGGTGCGGCCCACCGGACCTCGGCGTCAGCTTTCACATGCCAACAACAGATCTATCTCTAGGAGCCGGATGCCGTCTGATGCGTCTGTGATTAGTACAGGAGCTGCTCCCTCCATGTCACCACCTCGTAAACTATCAACTCCTCTCACTGAACCCAGGACTCAGCCAGTTGACCCGCCATCTCCTGATCCCCAACCCTCCGAAATCAATCGCTCACCCAGTGTTACAACAACCACGGTGAACGTTACTGCAACGCCTTCGCCGGAATCACCAAGTTTCAATGTCCCAGCCATGCCATACCGAGGAATGACGATGGATCAAGCAAAGTGGACGTTCACTTCTTCGCAGCTGCAGAGTATTGTATCTCGGGCCATCAAACAGTCCGCTGAAGCTTCTTCGATCCGACTTCTTCGTCTTGAGGTTCTCGATAGCGAGATTCCCAAAGAGCTCGAGCGTTTGGAGAATCGAAGAACGGAGATTAAAGTAAACTATCGGTCTCTGACGCGATATAGCGAAACCCTCTATTCCAAGCTAAACGATCAGATTGCTGTTGGTAGCTCTATTCTTCGGGAGACGCTGGAGGAGCTGCGAGACACGACGAGGCAATTGAACAAATTGGCAGAGGAATTGCATTCTGTGGATCAGCAACATGCACGGATCCAAAATCTCGTCCAAACGCATTATGGGAGTGCTTTGTCGATGGCGCTGAGGAAATTGAATGCGAGTTTTCTGAAGCAGCTGGCGCAGGTGCAGGAGTTTCAAGGAGAGATTTCATATTTGCGAGATGAGCTGTTGATAAGTGAGAAGAGAACGATGAAACTGGCACAAGAGAATAAGTTGGCTCAGTCTCAATCTGGGCCTCAGTCATCGTCCTCGGCGCCGGAAGTAGAAGTTTTACCGGACGCAAATGTCTCGAATTCACCTATAGGTGATGTTCCGGTCTTTGAGAGGAAGAGATCATACAAAGCTCCCATTTCGAGAAAGTCTAGTCTGGTTCGATTCTCCAGGTCTGCTACTTGGACTCGTGCGAGTCGGAGGTCTTCGTTGGGTAGCAATGGGAATAGGTCTAGTGGGGTTAAAGGTGTTCCGCCAGTGCCTCCTTTGCGGAGGAGACGGCCTACGAATATTATCACGGATGGTCCGCCTATCCGGAGTACGGCAGTATGGTTTCCTTCTTCGTTTCTGGGTTTTTCTTGATGTTGAAATTGTTGATGCTTAGATGTTATCCACTGACACGCCGAATACTGAAGTTCGGGCTATGTTACGCGCCCAAGATGAATTGTATCGAATGCTAGGAATATCTTTACCCGATAATCGGGTTCAGCGAAGGCCACACTCTGTTATTGGCTCGCCTGGGCACCCTGACATACCATCTCGCCCGTCCGTAACAACCATGTCCACGAATTCCATTCCACCCCACACTGCTGCTGCGGCATCGCGACTTTTGAGAGCCGATTCCTCAGATTCGATGTTGACGTCGTATAGGGTCTCAAAGGTGGATGGTCGGCCACAGTCGTACCCTGTGTCGTTGTTGGATGCGTATAATAATAATAATACGCTGGATGCTGATGTGGGTTTTTTTTGTGTTCTGCTTCTGGATTTTTGGATTTTGATGATGTTTGGTATCATTATAGCAAAATGCCGTATTGACTACGTTGGATTTATTATCGCAAGACGAGCATTCGGTTGTTTGATCAATTTTTTATTTTTTATTTACTTATGTGTAATATATATAATACAGACGATCCACATAATTATTACGATGCATTTATGGACCTGTTGTATGATTATTTTTTTGTTTTTTGTTACCGGGGCTTTAATCTCATGGGCATGAAAACTCAGACGGCCGTCATCATCATCCATCCCTACGATAAGTCAGTGAATTTGATCCTCTTCGAAAACTCTGTTCTGCAAATCTCTACGAACGCTTATGAATTTCCGCTTTGCTGGGTTTGTTCTCTGTTAGCGGGAAGAGACCCCTCCGTGGGGCCAATTTCATGTGTTGCTCAATCTCACGTAACTTAACTGAGGGGATGATGAGAGGGATCCTGAACAGACTGTTGCTAGCTAGCTAATGATAAAGGCTCGTATCATTGGATTACTTTGTACCAACTTGTGAACATGGTAGGAAGTGCCTGGTACCCGTCGCTTCGGAACCGATATATCACAAAGCCCCCCCTGACGATGTTGCCTGATTTTCCCCTTCAACCAACCCCCTGTGATGCCAGATAAAGATAAAGTTCCCACAATCATTTGCGTGTGTGTCCGATCCTCGATGATGATGATCTGATCTAGTTCCCTCCGTCTTTGCTTTGCACCAGAAAATTCAAAAAAAGAAAACAGTCGTCGCATCGCATCGCATCGCACTGCAGAGATTGGATATCCCCTCCCTCCCAGCCGATTTTTTTCGTCTCCACTGGGTGGGTAGAATAGCCATATTTCCACCTCCGTTTTTGTATTGAAACACGTTGAGGGGCCCATGGTTCACTGCCTACGTGTGAGGGTTCGTTGTGAGGTCGTAGCCAAGGCACATAAAAATAAAAATAAAATGTACAGGAAACCTACAGGGTATCTAAGCTCATTCTATTCTTCTATGCACACTAACGCATTGCACCTGGGCAGACATTTTATCTCGTGCATTTGATGACAACTATCGCACATGGATTAAACATGAAATTTCCTGGGTCTTACGTTGATAGCCCTTTCAAAGTATTTGTACACTGGGGCTTCCACCCCAAGACGACTTCTATGCCTTCCTACTGCACCCTGCAGAGAACAGGTACTGACCTCTACGGTCGTTCGATATGCCGTCACTCATGAACCGCTGTGATAGTGGCATGTCTCTCCGCTAGGGTAAAATTGGACACCATTCTATTACGTCACATGCTGAAAATTCCATCTGGCCGTGTATCCTGTATTTCTCGACCAGTCTATCGCGGTTTGATTCATAGACCACCATCGTCTTCTTGTCCTGCTCTTTCCATCCGACAGACCTCGTATCCGACCAAGGCTCTCAGAACTTAACCATGCCGTCCAGCCTCACGGCGCACTTTTTCCTCCTTTACTCTCATACATGTGAAGTCTATTACACCACTACATGCCCAGAGAACAGCCCAAGTCACAGATGTCGATCCCGGTCCCAAAAGGTTTGCTAGCGACTACAAATATTAACCTGATATTGGTAGGTATGGTATTACAAAACGTTGTCGAGCCCCCTCTCATTCAAGACATACGTCCTGAGCTGGATGGTGGCTTAATATTGTTCGATACAACTCTCCTCCACGAGAAAACCTTGTGGGCTACTCAATAGCGCTCTGCACAAGTAATCGACATGCGTCCGAACACTCGGAGGTTATCCACAGTGACAGCGTCGTCAGTTATATTAGTACTGCAACATTCGGCTGGGATCCGGATTTCACATCACCGCTCTCTCTCTCTCTCTCTCTCTCTCTCTCTCTCTCTCTCTCTCTCTCTCTCCCCTATTTTATTACCCATGGGCGCACCAAAAAACCACGCCTCAGAGGGGGGGGGGGAGGGGTTGTGTAAAA